>WNGK01002094.1_pt1 | contig 41049 bp, 40 predicted proteins | sample 5400601 | NCBI WGS metagenome assembly WNGK01 (sample SAMN13153376, study PRJNA577476) | soil metagenome | isolation source: 60 cm soil or saprolite under Garry oak tree replicate 1 | place: USA:California | collected 2016-06-15 | reverse complement strand
CCCTTGACCTCAGTGGTCTCGCCCGCGTCGATTTCTTTCTGGAAAAAGAGACTGGACAGGTCTATATTAACGAAGTCAATACGCTGCCGGGTTTTACCGAGATCAGCATGTATCCCAAATTGTGGGAGGCAAGCGGTCTTCCTTATTCACAAATGTTGGACCGGCTTATCGAGCTGGCCATAGAACGACACGCGGATAAACAGCGCAACCGGACCAGTCGCTAAAAATGTAGGGGGATATATGTCACGCACCACCATCCGCTCCGTTACCGTCGAACCATTGAACATTCCTCTGCTGGAGCCATTTACCATCGCGACGGGCACGACCACCGAAGCACGCAATGTGCTCATCACCATCACGCTCGAAGATGGCAGCGTAGGTTATGGGGAAAGTACACCCTTTTCGCCCAGCACAGGAGAAACGCAGGAAACGGCCCTGGCGGCTGCTCGTGGCTGTGCCGAACTTCTTAAGAGCAAGGACGCTGCTCATTGGCGTATCCTCTCGAAGCTGCTACGGGGCGTCTTTTTCAGCCAGATGACAGCCATAGCAGGCATAGAGATGGCCCTGCTGGACGCGCTCACCCATTCATACGGTATCCCGCTCTATGTCTTCTTTGGTGGTGCTGCCACGGCGGTCGAAACCGATATCAGCATCCCTCTAGTCACGCCTGAACATGCTTACGACCTGGCCAAAGCGATCGTGGCTCGTGGCATTACCACAATCAAAATTAAAGTCGGTGGTGACATACGCGAGGATGTCGCTCGTGTCCAAGCAGTTCGTGAAGCGGCTCCTGGTATTGGTCTCATGCTCGATGCCAACCAGGGCTATACTGCCAGCGAAGCACTGCTCTGTTTAGAGGCGCTGGATGACCACGGTATTCGCCCTCTACTGATGGAACAGCCCGTGCATAAAGATGATTTCGAGGGACTGCGCTACGTCACCCAACACACTGCGGTACCCATTGCCGCTGACGAAAGCGCCTACAGCTCCGCTAACGTCGCTCACTTGATTGCTATGGGCGCAATTAACGTGGTCAATATAAAGCTGATGAAAAGTGGCTTTGTGGAAGCCCTGGATATTGCGGCCGTCTGCCGCGCTACTCACACCCAGCTGATGATCGGTGCGATGATGGAGTCACGCCTGGCAATTAGCGCCGCTGCCCATTTTGTCGCCGGGCTGGGCGGTTTTCGCTTTGTCGACCTGGATACCCCCATGTTGCTGGCTGAAGATCCATTTGCAGGTGGTTACGTGCAAAAGGGAGGAGTGTACGATCTGGCGGGAGTTGAAAGAGGATTAGGAGTGGAGAGAAAGTAGATAGAATGTAACATCCTGTTGGGGGAACAGATAACCAAGTCACAGTTAGCGATACGCCTCAGCTTGCAGATTGAACAAGTCGGCATAGTGGCCACCCAGGGCTATCAGTTCCTGGTGAGGGCCGTTTTCTATGATCTGGCCGTTCTCCAGGACAAGAATGCGGTCGGCCAGGCGTACAGTGCTGAAGCGATGGCTGATGAAAATGGCCGTCTTACCTTTGGTTAAGACGCGAAATTTGGCGAAGACGTCGTATTCAGCCTGGGCATCAAGAGAACTGGTCGGCTCATCCAGGATGAGTATGGGGGCATCACGCATGAAGGCACGAGCTAACGCAACTTTCTGCCACTCACCGCCACTTAATTGCGTGCCCTTTTCAAACCAACGACCTAGCATTGTCTCATAACCTTCAGGTAACTTATCAATTACCGTATTAGCACCGCTTTTCTGCGCCGCACTACTGACCAGGGCTTGATTTTCGATTTCAGCTATGCGCCCCACGCCTATGTTCTCGCGTGCACTCATAAAGTAGGTCACATAATCCTGAAAAATGACACCTACCTTCTCACGTAATTCCTCGAGATCATATTCCTTAATATTGCGACCACCAATCAAGACTTCACCCTCGTCAGGATCATAGAGGCGTGTAAGCAATTTAACTATGGTCGTCTTACCCGCGCCGTTGCGGCCAACCAGTGCGACCGCTTCACCAGAATGTATAGTAAAGCTGACGTTTTTCAAAGCAGCCTCTGTCTCGGGATCTTTGCCAGCATAGGTAAAACTCACGTTGCGAAACTCTATCTCCAGGCCGCTCATTTCTGTTGAAGGATCAACAGGTTGTGGATGTTTCGGTGAAACAATTTCAGGCTCGTATTCGAGAAACTCAAAGAGTGTGGCCACATACAGATTGTTCTCGTAGGCGGAGGATATGCCATTTAAGAGGCCCTGGAAGTTCTGTCCTGCCTGGAGGGCTGCCTGGGTGTACCTCGTCAAGCTGCCCAATGAGATGCGACCCATGCTCAACACCACTTGCAAGGCCACATAAAAGTAAATTGCGCTGTTCGCTACCCCCGTCAAAGAAGACCAGAGGAAGTTGCTCAGGTAGCGACGTACTACAATCACTTTGTCTTCTTCATACAACTTGTTGGCCAGGCGCCGAAACCGGCCGATGAGGAAACTGCCAAGGGTAAAAAGCTTTATTTCCTTGTTGTAGGTGTCAGTCGTCATCAGCCGATTGAAGTAGTCCATGAGGCGGCGCTCAGGCGATTGGCGGCGCATGCGCAGAAAACCTCGCCAACCATAATGGATGCTGGAAATGAAAGCCGGAATGGGTACAATCAGTGCGACGATTGCCAGCCACCATGCCAGTTGCAGTAGCAGGAAGATCATTGATAGCAGGGTTACAGTGGTACGAAATAGGTCGAAAGTTTGTGAGATCATTGACACAGGCTGGTACGTAGATTGATCTGCTGCCTGTCGCAACTTATCATAGAACTCCGAGTTCTCAAAAAAGGCCAGATCTAATGTATTCGATTTCTCCAGGATGAGAACTTGCACCTTATTTGACACCTGCTCCTGTAAGAGCTGCTGCACAATATTACTGAGCGTACTCAACAGATTGGAGAGCAAGGCCACAGCTAGCTGCAATCCGACAGGTAGCCAGATAGGGCTGGTGCTGTGTATGCGGATGCCCAATACCACACTATCGATCACCAGGCCGCTGATCCAAACACTCGCGGCCGGAGTGAAGCCTTGGAAGAGGCTCAAAAGTCCCATCAATGTTGTGAAAAGCGCATTGGTAGACCAAACTAAACGCAGAACCCGAGGTAAGCTCCTCATTGCTCCTGCAATCTGCTTTATACTAAAGCTCTGGTTCTGACTTCTCGGCCCTCTGCCAGCAGCCCCCGGCATAGATTGTATTTGTTGTTTCATAGACGATAATCTACCAGTTTTTAACGAGTATACTCTTAAAAAGCGCTTGATGCATTGTCCTTTCCACCAGTTTTCAGCGCAGGTAAATCAACGGGGAGCACCCTGTTAATTTCTACAGGTTATTCTTTGCCGTAAGGTTTTGTCAGAGATTTTTACCAATTATTCCTGTCAAGCTCGTAGAGTTCTTTATCTAGGTAAGGTTCTGGCCATCGAGATCGCTCTTCGTTTTATCTTCATTGACAAGGCATCTATTAGAATGTTACAGTAGGGTTAAGGTTCCAGGAACAGGCAAAACAAGAAAGAACGAGAACAATGTCAACGAAAAGATTACTTGGTGTTTTTGCTCATCCCGATGATGAGGGAACGATGAGCGCTGCATCCCTACAGTATAGCACATTGGGTGTCGAGACAGGCCTGGTATGTGCTACGAGAGGTGAAGTCGGCGAAATTGCTGATCCGGCCCTGGCCACACCCGAAAACCTGGGCCAGGTACGCGAAGAAGAGATGCGGCTTGCAGCTGAAGTGCTTGGAGTGCGCAACCTGTGGTTTCTAGATTATCGCGACTCAGGCATGGCGGGTACACCCGAGAACGAAGATCCACGCGCATTTGTTCGCGCCAGTTCAGCCGAGGTAGTGGGCAAGCTTGTAGCCATTATTCGCCAATTTCGTCCACAAGTACTCATAACCTTTGATGAAAGTGGCGCTTACGGACACCCTGATCACATCGCTATCTACCGTCACACGACGAGTGCCTTCCATGCTGCCGCCGACGCCGTGCAATATCCCGAACTGGGACCGGCCCACGCGGTCTCCAAGCTCTACTATGGTGCCTTTCCACGCAGTGTTGTTCGTGAAATGGCAGAGTGGATGAAGTCGCAGAACTACGAGGGATCATTTAGAGAACTTGATCCTGAAAAGTTGGGCTTACCAGATGAGCTAATAAGCGTCTGGCTTGATGTAGAGCCATGGCGGGAAACAAAAGATCGCTCATGGTCTATGCATCGTACTCAGATGGGCTCCATGAGCTTTATGTCTCAGTTGCCTGAAGAGATAAAAGATAAGTGGCGCAAATATGAGTGCTACCAACTGGCGGCTTCAAGGGTGGGTCCCGATATTGAGGGAGAAAACGACTTGTTTGCACGAGTATAACCACACTGCAAGCAATCTCGAGATCAAGAAGCTAGCATAAATTCCGCCTGTTGCTTCGCACAACCCAGCGATCAAGTTGATTCCACGCTACAGACTGAGAAAAAAGCGGTTCAGCTGATACGCCGGACATGCTGGCAGGAACCCGGCAGAGAACGCGCGAAATAAAAGATGGAGGGGGTTCTATTGCCCGCAATTGACTAAATAGCTTATCGATATCATCTTGTGGCATATCATCATCTAAAAAAGAGATATATTCTTGGTATTGCATATCTTCGCACCCTCTTTTCCAATTTCTGCTATCTGTGTTTTAGCACGATTGGGAAAAGAGGGTGGTTTCACATTTTTGAGTTATTTAGTTTCAATGAGTGATGGGATTCGCCTGATTGATCAAGGCAGTACGTAGGAGTGGCTTAGCACGCTGGAAGTAGGTCTTGGCGGTCGCCTCTGGCATATTGAGAGCCTGCCCGATCTCCGAGAAACTGAGCTGAGCTGCATATCGCAAGAGAACGACTGAACGAAACTTGATAGGCAATGTCTGGATAGCATTATGTAGATGCTGCTGTAAGTCGCTTTGCTCAGCCAATTCTTCAGGAAGAGGACCATTATCGGGTATAGCGGCTAATGGGGAGAGTTCTTCATCATCATTTACTGCCTCTAATTCTGAGAAGTGAATAGCATGTCGACGTCGCAATTCATCCAGGCAGCGATTACGCGCAACCTGAAATAACCATGCTTTTAGAGGCTTATCTGTGCGTAAAGTGGGCAAAGAGGTATGCAATTGGATAAATACATGTTGTAAGATATCACAAGCCTGGTCATAATCACCTAAGAAGCGGTAAATAAAGTTAAACAGCTGAGTGCTATAGCGCTGCACCAAACTCTCAAATGCGTACTCATCACCATCAAGTGATTGCTGCGCCAGTACGCCATCAGTAATTTCTATAGGTTCTATTCGCCTTGTTTCTCGTATTTGCATGGCTTCTATGCTCCTTTTTCTTTCATCTGATATTAGAGTAGCGCTTTCTAATGCAAATGGCAAGGCATTTTTCTACTTATAAGCCCTACATTAAGTGACTCTAAGCAGAAACTAAATCATATTAAAACAAGCATTGTTTTTTCTCATTTTTCACAATTTTATCTTAAAATTTGATTATTACAGAACACCAGGCATCATCCTACCTCTTGCCCAACTTGGCCAGAACTACCCCTTTCACCAGCCCAATCTCCTCTACTTTAAGCAGCAGCACCCCGCCAATATAAACCCCCACCGCTACGCAACCGACGACTACGACGGTCAAGAATTGCCCCAGCAGGTGATTGAGCGAGAAGAGGGCTGTATGGCCCAGTAACACTTGCAGGCCCCAGGCAACGACAACCATGGCCGCCGTTGCCACCAGGATTTTGAGGCCGGCCGGTATGACCTCGCGTACTCGCATGGGGCCAATGGCCAGGCGCAGCAATACAAGCATAATTATAGGGTGGAGCGAGTTTTGGACGGTGTTGGCAAAGGCAAGCGCGGGCATACCTATTGTCTGCCAGAAGGGTAAAGCTACGGCAAGGTAGCCTGCGAAGCAGATTATACCGACCACAACCGGCGTAATGGTGTTTTTACGGGCGTAAAACGCAGATAGCAAGAGTTGATCGATGGCTACAAAGGGAAGCTGGTAGGCGTAATTTTGGAGCGCAATGGCGGTGAGCGCTGAATTATATGGATTGTAGTTATGATGCTGGAACAATAACGTGACTATCGGCAGTTGCAGAACGATAAGGCCAGCGGCGGCAGGAATCATCAAGAGCAAGCCCAGTCGGAAGCCAAGCAGGAGCGTCGCTTTGAAACGCTCATTGTCGCCCGACCTTGCATGTTCTGCCAGGGTGGGTAACACTGCTACCGAGAGCGCGGTAGCCACCAGCCCTCCTGGGAACTGTATGAGCGTAGTCGCCAAACGCATAGCTAAATAGTTATCCGCCCCGCATGAATGGCTGGTCGGGTGCAGCGAAGATAAGGAGAGGCAAGGCGTTTGTGAGGCCAGACTTTGGTCAAGGAAAATAAAGAAAGCGCTGACAAGAAAACTGAATGCGACGGGAGCGTAAAGCTTAAGGATACGACGCAGAGCAGGGTGCTTCAAGTCAAGTACAAACATGTAGCGTAGTTGCTGGTTGCGCATGCCAGGAATGAGTAGTGCGATCTCTCCCATGGCCCCAATGATGACCCCAAAGGCAATTCCAAGGTATCCCAGGTAATGCTCACCGGCAATACTCCCTACGATAGCTCCAAGAATGATTCCAATATGATATGCCGCAGTGGCAACGGCAGGCCAGCCAAACTCTTTACGCGCAAAAAGCGCCGCCTGGAGTATAGCAAACGGGCCCAGAGCGAGCAGCGAAAAGAAGATGATACGCGCATATTGAATAGTAAGCAGTTTTTCTTGAGCGGTATACCCTCGAACCTGCACATTTGGGACGAACCAGGCAGATATAAAGAGAAAACCAATGGCCGCAACCAGCATGATAATAAAAACAAGATTTACCATAGTGAAGACAAGCCGGCGCAGTTCATCGCGCTTCTCAGCTGCCGCATAATCATTAAAGGTCGGAATTAAGGCCCCATTGATAGAACCATTAATGAGAAAGTCATTGAACGTCTGCGCCGGTGAAATTGCAGAAGTGAAAGGAGCGCCTATACTGGAGCCTAATGAAGCTACCACCTGCTGTCTGATCATGCCCATGAGACTACTACCAAGGTTGCCAAGCATTACCAGTGTGGCCGATTTGACAATATGTCGCCGCTCGCCAGGTACAGCCGCTTCTGCTGTATCCTCTATAATTGCTACAGATAATGGTTCTGGCCCAGTTTCAGCTATGCCTGCCGTTTTTACAGGAATCGCTTCAACGCCAGCTTTTGATTTTTGTAATTCAGATTTCGATTCTTCTATAGAGTCTTTTGCCATTTAAAGAAGGTTCTCCCACACATTACATCTATATTCCTTGGAAAGAAATGTAGTGGTACCCCTTGCGGGTACCAGGTCAAACATGCAAAATCTAACACTCCCATAGATTATTATTAAGTTCGCTCAGGTAAGCGTTTAATTGCCGCTATCAACTCGGTGGTGGAATGATGCGGCAGGTACGGGATCAGACGTACAATCCCGCCATACGCCTGTACCACTTTTGCCTCTGGCAGGCGGCTGGTATCCGGTTCGCTGCCCTGTGCATTGGCATAATCACCACCCTTGACGTAGATGGAGGGCCGCAGCAGTTCAACGAGTGGACCGGCCGTTGGCTCTGCAAAGATGGTTACATACTCAATACAGGCAAGCGCAGCCAGAATTTCGGCCCGCTCCATTTCCGCTAGTAACGGTCTGCCAGGGCCTTTGAGCAGACGCACACCGGCATCATTGTTCAGTCCCACTATCAAAAAGTCACCCAGCGCTCGCGCCTCCTGCAAATAGCGTATATGTCCCAGGTGTAACAGGTCAAAGCAGCCGTTGGTCAAGACACTACGCTCTCCTGCCTGCTGCCTGCGTTGTACCTCGACGGCAAGTTCGTGACGGTCAATTATTTTGTGTCGAAGGTCGTTCAATAATCTACTCATACGATTACGCTCATTAATTCCTGAGGTGTATTACTGGCACAGCCTAAGCGACGTACAACCAGGGCAGCTGCCGCGTTGGCTATATAAGCAGCCCCGGCCATGCTCGCTCCGGCAGTAAGGGCCAGGGTAAAGGTAGCCGCGACTGTATCACCCGCGCCATTGGTGTCTACAATCTCGCTTGCATTGTCAAGACGGTGGACTGGCAGGTGGAGAGGAGGTTTACCCTCTTCAAACAGGCTCATGCCTTCGGATCCACGAGTGATGAGAACCCCCCGGGCATGACATACATCGAGTAGTTGTTGGCCTGCCTCATTTAGTTCGGCGAGAGTGTTGATGGTTATGCCCAATGACAGTTCTGCCTCCGGCTGATTCGGTGTGAGTGCAGTCACTCCCTGGAAGCGGGAAAGCGAGCCGTGGGAGTCCACCACCACAATCTTATGCAATTGCCGCGCTAAGGGAATACAGATCTTTATGATATCCGGGCTGATAACGCCGTTCTCGTAGTCCGACAGGACAACAGCGTCGACAGTGGGTAATACTTGCTGGACATAGTCGAGTATCTGCCCTTTACTCGGCTCACCAACCTCGGAGGTGTCTACACGGTCGATACGTACTATATGCTGCTGGACAATCTGCGGACTGCCCGCCATGACCCTGGTCTTTGTTGAGGTGGGCCGTTGCAGATCAGTGACCAGCCCGTCTTGATGCATACCGAGATCACTAATAGCACGCCGTAGGCGCCGGCCGGGAAGGTCATCGCCAACAACACCAGCCAGGAAAACTTCCGCACCTAAGGTGCGAGTATTGACGGCAACGTTGGTTGCGCCGCCAGGAACAGTACGTTCTTCACTCAATTCCAGGATCAATACTGGCGCTTCACGAGAGATGCGCGCCGGTCTGCCTATCAGGTATTCATCGGCTACCATATCGCCTATAACGAGTACACGTTTGCCACTAAAACTGCCGATGAGCGAGCGCAAGCCCGAGGGGGTCAAGCTGGTAGTCGAAGCATCAAGCGTCATGGTTCTTGCGCCCTCTCAAAACGACCCGTATAGCAAATTGGGGCAAAACCAGCATACGCCGCCAGCGCCAGGGCTCGCGATAGAGACGGTACAGCCATTCCAGTCCTATCCTTTGCATGACAAGTGGTGCGCGGCGCTGGCGCCCTGAAAGAAAATCGTAGGCACCGCCAACGCCCATTGCTACCGCTGCAGGCAGCCGCGAGAGGTTGCGCCAGATCCATAGGTCCTGCGCAGGGGCCCCATAAGCTACACACAAAACGTCTGCCCGTGCAGCTCGAATACGTTCAATAATCTCACTCTCTTCTTCAGGGACAGGCGAGCCAGCATAGGTGCCAGCAATCTCCAAACCAGGAGCCAGCTCTTGCAAACGTGCTCCCGCCTCCTCGGCAATACCCGCTGCCGCACCAAGCAAGTAGAGACGATAGCCAGAAGCCGCACAACGTTGTGCCAGTACCGGAAGTGTATCGCTACCCGTCACGCGCTCAGGTGTAGGCCGACCTAGATAGCGCGTGGCCCATACTACACCTATACCATCAGCCAGGACAAGCGAGGCAGAGTTTATGGCCACACAAAAATCCTTGTTGCGCTGGGCAGCCATCACAAACTCAGGGTTGACGGTGACAATCTGCTGGCATGCCAATGTATTGCCGTTAGCCTGCCTCCGGGCTATCATCTGCTCCACGCGGTCAAGCGCTTCCTGCTGTGAAATCCGATCGACCCGTACACCCAGCACATAGACGGAGGCGGGCGAACTTTGTGGAGGCATAGTATTTACTTGTGGTAATGACATACCCTATCCTTGACATTTATAAATATTTACCAGGTAATAATTTCCGTTTCAACATTGCTTAAGATGATATCTGGCCGTGTCTCTTCAATATAACGTTGAACATGCCCCAAAACTTCACCGGCATGCTGGCTACTATTAGTTACGCAACTGATACCAAGTATGGCAATCTGCCAGCGGTCCTGTTCCTCGACCTCGGCAATCGCCACTTCAAAACGGTTGCGCACCCGTGCTACAAGCGACTTGATGATCTGCCGTTTATCTTTTAACGAATGACTATCAGGCAGATGTAACGTAATTTGACTTACTCCTATAACCATGGAGCCAGTATAGCATAGATTCGACTCCTTATAGCTAATTCTGCTACAATGTCCTAGAAAGATGTGTTTCTAAAAAACAAAATGTAATATATAGATCCAGGAGATGATCAATGACAGAAACAAGTATGCAGAGCGGTGGACGGCCCAGTCTCCCTATGGCCGGCGTCCCCCAGCCTGGACGGGAAGAAGTACTCAACCTTCCTCGCGTCCACATATCCTCGCACCCTGTTATGGCTCACAAGATGACAGCGCTGCGCGATAAAAACACACAGCCACCAGAGTTTTACCGCCTTGTAAAGGAAATTGGGGCTCTGTTGGCTTACGAGGCTACAGTATCCCTGGCCCTGGAGCCCTTTCCCATCGAGACTCCTATGGGCCCTATGGTTGGACAACGCCTGGCGGGCGGTATCGGTGTAACTCCTATCCTGCGTGCAGGTCTTGGTCTGGCAGAGGCATTTCGCGAGGTTATTCCCGATATACAGGTCTGGCATCTTGGTTTACGACGAGATGAGAATACACTGCAGGCTATGGAATATTACAATCAGCTGCCACACAAGGTTGATCTGCAAGTAGCTTATGCCATAGACCCCATGCTGGCGACGGGCGGATCAGCCATTGATGCAATCAACATACTCAAGTTGCGCGGTATTCCTCGTATCTCCTATGTTTGCATTATCGCAGCGCCATATGGCTTGCTCAAGTTGTCCCAGACCCATCCTGACATCGATATCTACGTGGCAGCGCTGGACGAGAGCTTGAATGATCGTGGCTATATTCTGCCTGGCCTGGGTGATGCTGGAGATCGCCAGTTTGGCACGTTTTAAGGTTACCTATGGATGAACTAGTAACAAAAACAGACCAACCTGCATCACCTTCCAACCCTGCTGAGTCCGTGTTGCCACCAGAGGCACAGGGAGAGACAAATGGAGGGCCACTTGGCTGCTGCCTCGGCATCACGGTTGGTATCTTGATTAGTGTACTACTCGGCGTTATTGGCTTGGGCCCCCTTGTTGCGAGTGCAATGGTATTCCTCATACATACCGATGCTATCACCAACACTCGTATTGCGACTGCCTTTTTCGCCCTTATCGGGGCCATTCTTGGCGCCTATTATGGCTGGAAAATCGGCAAAAGGCTTTACCGGGAGTATGAACCGCCCGTCATAAAAAATAGGACCAGAAAACCTAAAACTCGGCCAAAGGAAGCTAAATTGTAGAAGATGGAACAAAAGGGTGGAAATCCTACCTGGGGATAGGTATAGGCGGGGAAAAAGAACTTTTGTGGATACCAGGTGCAAGGGGGTATAGTATGCATGTCGTTATCTTTTGTGACATGGAAGGTATTTCTTGCATCGAGACCTGGGACCAGGTTTCGGCAGGCAAACCCTTCTACGAAGAGTGCCGGAAACTCTATACTGATGAGATGAATGCGGCTGTGCGGGGCGCCCGTGCAGCCGGAGCACGTGAGATCGAGGTGGTCGACTGCCATGGCGCCGGCGGAGCCTATAGTTTCAAAAGCTTTCTCCCTGACCGCCTGGAAGCTGGTGCGCAATACATCTTTGGCTATCCATGGGCCCGTTATATCACTCCCTTTGAAGAGGGCTGCGACGCTATTCTCTTCGTTGGCGCCCATGCTATGGCCGGTACGCCCGACGGCGTGCTCTGCCATACAGTATCGTCAGAGTCATGGTACAATGCCTGGATCAATGACACGCTGGTAGGCGAAAGTGGCATTCTGGCAGCTGTTGCAGGGTGCTGGAATGTTCCAGCAGTCTTTGTCTCCGGTGACGAGGCAACCTGCCGCGAGGTAACAACGCTGCTCGGCGCTGAGGTAACAACGGCACCCGTTAAGAAGGGATTGAGCCGCTTCTCGGCTTGCAATATGGCCCCCAAAGATGCCTGTTCGTTGATTGAGATGCGTGTAGCCCAATCCCTTAGTATGCGTAACTGGCCCAAACCATATAAACCTACAGCACCGGTGACTTTCAAGGTGGAGCTTGCGACACCTGACGGCACAGCTGACTTCATGGGACGAACAGGGGTACGCATTGAGGGAGCGCGTACGGTGGTATCTACGGGCGATAATTTCTGGCAGGCCTGGGATCAGTTCTGGTATCGCAATTAAAGAGGTACCCCGGTTTAGCAAACTGTCTCTCTAGAAATAGTGACCATCATTAACGTTCGTTAATGCGGAAGACAGACATGCGCGAACGTAGCGAATTGGTTAACTCGACAAGGTGACCCAGTGACTGCTGCATGTGGCGCATATGCTGGGCCATCTCGCCCGTCATCTCTGAAATCTGGTTAACCGCAGTGACAACTAATTGCGATCCCTGCGCCTGGTTATCTGCCGCAGCACAAATACCCTGTACAAGACCCGCCATCTGTTCCGTGACCACACCGATAGCATCCAGGGCAACTCCCGCCTGCGTGACTAACTCGGTCTGCTTCACGGCTTCAAGCGTATTCTGCTCCACACTCTGAGAAATAGCAGCTGTCTCGCGTTGAATAGCCCTTATATGAGAAGCCACTTTTCGCGCTGCCTCCGCGCTATGCACCGCCAATGTACGGATTTCCTGGGCTATTGCAGCAAAACCTTGCCCATGCTCCCCTGCTCGCGTCGCCTCAATGGCGGCATTAAGCGCTACCAGGTTCATTCGTGTAGTCAGATCGGTAATCGCCAGTACAGTTTCGTTAATTTCTTGACCACTTTCGCCCAGCCGCTTCATAATGCGCGCCGATAGCATCGTCGCCTCACGTACCTGCGCCATACCATCAACTGCACGATCCACGGCGCTCTGCCCATCCAGTGTCACATCCATCGCTTCAACGGCCACACGTGACAGTTCCGCGGCGCTCCTCGATAATTGAGTCATTGTATCCGCAATTTCATCAACGGCACGCGAGATATGCTGCACCTGCCGCTTTTCCTGGTCGGCATCACGCACCAGAAGATCCGAACTGCGCTGCACATCGCGAGTAAGCTCATCGACAGCATGGGTCACCTTTTGTACATTGCCGAGAACGCCGCTCATTTCTTCTACCATTACATTGATAGCCTCGCTTATCGGCTGCAATTTCTCGTGTGTAGAGCGCACACGCACACGCAGATCACCACGTTGTATCTGTTCTAGATCATCACGCAACAGGGCAATCCCTCCTTCGAGGGCACGATGTTCAGCTTCACGTTCCTGGAAAATACGCGCATTATCAATGGCAATCGCTGCCTGGTTGGCAAATAGTTCCGCCACTTCCATACTTTCCACTGTTGGGATTTTACCATCCTCTGGATCATCCAATGACAGGAAGCCTAAAAGTTTTCTCTTACGCGGGCTGAACAACGGAACCATCAACATATCGTCAGGATGCCAACCACCCGCTTCATAGTCATCCACCCTCTTTTGCGCCACGGATACATAGTCAGAGAAGACATCGCCATATTCATGCGAAATAAAATAACTCTGGCTGATGCGAAACTCTGGACGCATTAACTTGAATATCTTCTCAACAGGATCATGCGCCTCTCTTAATACACGCTCATTCTCTTCGGATACCCCCGAAAAAGCAACCGATGATAGAGTTTCGCCGCTCTCTTCAATTAAATTGATGACCGATATACGAAAGCCTGTGCAAGCACTGATAGAGGCAACAATTTGCTGAAGAACCTCGTTTAAGCCCAATTCTGCACGTAAAATATTACCAAGGCGAATCAATTCTTTGATCTGCCGCGTGCGTTGTTGTGCATCAGGATCAATAGCTGCACCTACGATATGTGATCGTAGCGCCTGGCTACCTCCAATAGCGGGGGCCGTCTCATGTTCATGCTGAGTCTGTTCAGCGGGAGAGCGAAAACGCACCCGCAAAGGGAGGTACCAGTTCTGTGGCCTCTGTTCCGACATGGGTTGCCGCTTTCTCTTTCTCTATATACAAGCACTTAGGTGGCCATATTGAGGATAGCATATCTGATCTTCACACACAAGCATCATAGGAAACCAGTGCACTTGACTTCATTGGTAGAAAACACCAAAATAAGCAAAGATACTATAAGATAAATGGTAGCTCTTCAGGACTTCTCTTCTTGCTTGCGAATTGCCTTCGGCAGTTCGCAAGCAAGAAGAGACCTGAATAGTCACATTAAATGAAGAAAAGGATTTTCTATGGCTCTTACTATAGGTATTATTGGTCTGCCGCAGAGCGGCAAGACCTCCTTGTTTAATGCGTTAACGAAGGCTGGCGCACCCATCAGCGGCTATGCAACAAGCACCGTGCAGGCTAACCTTGCAGTTGTGCAGGTGCCAGATGCCCGGCTCCAGCCGCTCGCAGATATATTCAAGCCCAAAAAAGTCACACCCGCCACAGTGGAGTTTGTAGACGTGGCGGGTATCGGCCAGGGGTCACAAACACATAAAGAGAAACGTGAGGGGCTCAGCGCAGAATTCCTCGGACATATCCGCAACGCTGACGCCCTGGCAATCGTATTGCGCACCTTTGCTAATGACAACGTCCCGCATATCTACGAGAGCATAGACCCGAATCGCGACCTGGATAGCTTGAATGCTGAACTTGCCCTGACCGACCTTGCCACGATTGAGAGGCGCATCGAACGCACGACGAAGGCTGCCAAATCGGGCGAGAAGAAATACCTGCAAGAATTAGAGATACTGCGACTCCTGCAGGACGCGTTGAATGAACTGAAACCGGTGAGCCAGCTTGACCTGCTCGCACAGGATCATGCCGTCCTGGATGAACTCTTCCTGCTGACCATGAAGCCGCGCATGTACGTGCTAAATGTCAGCGAAGATGTACTGGGAGCCGCCAATGACTTGCTGAACCGCATCGCGGCCGGTGAGGATGTGGATGTGAATACCCTGGAGGGCGAATTGATAGGCATTGCTGCGATCGCCAAACGTGGCAAAGCTGAAGGGGCCGAGGTTGTTGCTGTCTCCGCGCGCCTGGAGGCTGAGCTTACCGAGCTACCAGAAGAAGATGCCCAGGAGTACCTGGAGTCGCTTGGCCTCCCGCAGTTAGGCACCGACCGCGTCATTCAAGTTGGTTACCGTCTATTAAATTTAATTACGTTTCTCACAGCGGGCGAGGACGAGGTACGCGCCTGGACGGTTACCAGGGGGGCAAAGGCACCAGAAGCCGCCGGCAAGATTCACTCAGATATCGAACGGGGTTTTATTCGCGCCGAGGTCACGCGCTTTGAAGATTTCATGGCCTGTGGTTCATTCGCTGCCGCTACGAAAAAGGGATTGCTGCGCCTCGAAGGGAAAGATTACATCATTCAAGACGGTGATATCGCCCATTTTCGTTTTAACGTGAGTAAATAAAGATGGTTGCCTGGTTACCTGTCTGGGAGACAGGTAACCAGGCAATTTGGCGTCAAACACGTCCTTTTCCTAATGATACCAGGCCCACACCGGTTAGAGTCACCGCTATAGCCACTAGCTCTATAAGAGTGAGGCGCTCCCCTGCCAGCAATACGCCAAGTCCAACTGCCACCATAGGATTGACGTAGGCATAGCTGGTAGCCAGCGCCGGGCGTACATGGCGCAGCAGATAGCCGTAAGCGCTGAAGGCTACCAGGGAGCCAAAGGTTATCAGGAAGGCTATGGCCCACAGCGATTGTCCTACCGCCAGGTTGGGTGTCCTCTCTCTCAATCCCAAACTCAAGACCAGGAGCACACAACCGCCAACCAGCATTTGGGCTGCGCTGGACATTAGTCCCGGGGGCAGCGAAATATGGCGACTCCACGCTGAACCCAGGGCCCAGCTTATAGCTGCGAGCAACAGCGCTATAGCCCCAATGGGATTAGTCCACATCCCATTGCCCAGGTTTAAGAGAATCACGCCTACAAATCCCACGCCCAGGCCCAACCACTCTATCCGAGTGGGCCACCGTCCCCAGAATCCGGCAAAGAGGGCTGTCCACAAGGGTATGGCAGCTAAACCTACTGCAGCCAGCCCCGAGGCTACCCACTGCTCAGAGAAGGCTACCCCCCCGTTACCACCGGCCAGCAACAGCGTTCCTATGATCGCTGAGCCAATCCATTGCGCTCGAGTGGGAGCCACTGCCCCTCGCAGGCGCAAAACTGCGTAAAGCAGGCTTCCGGCTATCAAAAAGCGCACACTCGCCATCAGAAATGGCGGGAAACCCTCCAACCCTATACGCATTGCCAGGTACGTCCCTCCCCAGATCAAGTAGAGGGAGAACAAGGACAGCACCACGAGGAAAGGATTGCCAGAAGTTGTTATATCTTTAACTTTTGTCAGATCGTTACTTAGAGGTTGTTCCTGTACAGTAGTAGCAGGTTCAACCTGGTAGCTATTTTTCATGCAGTTTCTACAAGTCTAGCCAGTCTATTGAAAAGCTTTCCATTCCTGCCTTCGCAGCCATTCGAGGCTGTTTATGCCATCGGTACTGTCAAAGCCCCAACGCAGAGTAGCTATATCCAGTACAACAACGATAATGAGCAAGCCAATGATAAATTCCATTATGCCCCCTGTCTGTTTCAATAAACGTGAATACGGATTACTATGTAATTTATAGTAACATGCCTATCTGATAGTTACTACAGCCAAGATAGCTAAAAGGCGTTTAAATTGGCCCATGTAGCCACCCCTCGTTGTAGTTTCTCTAACCGGCATGTATGTTTGCAGGCTCATTCATGGCCAGCGGCGCTTTTTTATGCTCCTGCGCCAGTAAGCGCCGCTTGCGTTCTGCTCCCCAACGATAGCCGCCAGAAATCCCATCTTCTCGTACCACCCGGTGACAAGGAATAACCAGCGCTACTGGATTGCTAGCACAGGCCTGGGCAACCGCACGAGCAGCCCTGGGATTGCCCACAGCCAGAGCAATTTCGCTGTAGGAGCGTGTGCCACCATAGGGAATGCTTCGCAGTTCTTCCCAGACACGCCACTGGAAAGCCGTGGCCTGAACATCCAGGGGCAAATTGAGATGAGGCTGTTGACCATTCAGGTATTCCAGGATAGCATTGATCCATAGATTGAGATCACCACCGTCACGCCGGATCTCTGCGGCTGGATACTCGCTTGCCAGGGCGGTTTCCAGGGTAGCATCAGTATCACCTAAACTGACAGCACAAATACCCTGTTCAGTGGCGGCAACGAGCAAACGGCCCAATAGACAATCTACGATGGTATAGTTGATGTTCATGCCTTTGCCTCCTCGTCGATAAACAGTCGGTGTCATACCAAGCTGCGAAGGTACACGTTCATACAGGCGGCTACTGGAGCCATATCCAACGTCATAAAGCGCCCTGGTCACGGGTTCGCCCTCCCTGAGTTCCGCCTTGAGCTGCCCTAATCGACAGGCTTCAGCATATTGGCGAGGCGTAATGCCCATGACACGCTTGAAAACTCGCTGCAGGTGATACGGACTCAGATGTACCTGCGCGCTCAGGGTAGCCAGGGTTAGTTGTTCGTCAAGGTGAGCCTCGATGTAACGACAAGCTCGCTGTATCAACTCTACTTGAGTCTCGAGTAGAGAGGCTTCACCAGGATGGCAGCGCCGGCAAGCACGAAAGCCGGCCTCTTCAGCGGCTTCGGGCAAAGAGAAGAAGACTACGCGCTCGCGTTTAGGTCGCCGCGAAGGACAGGAGGGGTTGCAGTAGATACCGGTGGAGCGCACGGCAAAGACAAAAGTTCCATCGTATGTGTGATCTCTTGCCAGCACTGCCTGCCAATAATTTTCTTCATGCATAGTTTTTTCTCCATTTCCTTCCGTCAAAAGCCAGATCTTATGTTGATATGATAGGATATTAAGATAATGAAATCTATCTGATTCTTGCGCTTAAACTTGTGCGCAAAGAAATTGGTTTTCCAGGAGAAGCTATGTCTGAAATTGATCGCTTAAAATCTGAAATTGATGAACTCGTTCCTGATATGGTTGCGCTACGTCGCGACCTGCATGAACATCCCGAACTTGCATTTGAAGAGGTGCGTACCTCTGGTATTGTAGCACAACGACTGCGCACTCTTGGATTAGAGGTACAGACGAATGTTGCCAAAACAGGCGTGGTTGCCTTGCTACGCGGCGCGAGCAAACCCGGCGCCCAAACCATTAAAACCATCGCCATCCGTGCTGACATGGATGCCTTGCCCATCCACGAGTTGAATGAAATAGACTATCGTTCCACCATCGATGGAAAAATGCATGCCTGTGGGCACGACGGCCATACCTCCATTGCCCTCGCCGTGGCCGATATTCTGAGTAAACGCCGGGCCGAACTCCCCGGCGATGTAAAGTTTATCTTTCAGCCTGCCGAAGAGACCATCGGCGGAGCCGAGCCAATGGTGAAAGAGGGAGCAATGGAGGGCGTCGACGGTGTGATTGGTCTGCACCTGATTAGCGACTACCCTATAGGGCGGGTTGGTGTACGCGTCGGCGCCGTCTTTGCCAGTGCCGACAGGTTTGTGCTGACCGTGAGGGGCAAGGGCGGGCACGCTGCTATGCCGGAAATGTCGGTTGATCCTATCGTTATATCCGCCTACATCATCACGGCCCTGCAAACACTGATCAGTCGTGAGACCTCACCTTTCAGTCCCGCGGTCATCACCATTGGCGTTGTCAAAGCCGGTACCGCTTTCAACATCATTCCCGAAACTGCCGAATTGCAGGGAACCATGCGTGCCTTCAGTAAAGAGCACCGTGAGAAATTGATACGTCGTATCAGCGAGGTAGCCAGTGGCGTCGCCAGTGTCATGGGCGCCACGTGCGCTGTAAAGGTCTTCGATGGCTGCCCGCCCTGCACCAACGATTCCGCTATGACGGAGGTGGTGCAAAATGCCGCCGTGGAGTCGGTGGGAGCGGATAAAGTAGACAATGGCGAAGTGGTGATGACCACCGGCAGTGACGATATGGCTTACTTCCTCAACGCTGTCCCTGGCTGCTACTTCATCGTGGGTGCGAAAAACGCGGAGAAGGGCGCAAACTATCCGCACCATCATCCCCGCTTCAATGTGGATGAAGATGCAATGCCTATCGGTGTTGAGGTATTGACGCGAGCGGCCCTGGAATTTCTAAAGTAAGCTAAGAAGTTGATCCCTTAATAGCGCCCAGCCCATGAATCAGCGTGCTTTACGCACATGAGGATTGAGAGACGCCGCCACAGCCAGGAGAACAAGACACAACGAAAATGCCAGTATTGTGAAAATCGGGCCAATATCTTGAAGCAGCACACCTGTAAGCACTTGCCCCAACGGTCTGAGGCTGTACGAGATCAGGCGAAAACTGCTGTTTACACGTCCTTGCAACTCGTCTGGAATAAGCGCGAGCCTGTGTTGCGGTTGTGCCAAAGGGAATTTGATTGGCTAAGTTTTGCTTTTTTCACTCTCCAAGGTTTCCTGCGTTGACAGTACCACGAATTGTTCCCTTATACCAATTTACCCATTTATCTAGGCACTCATGGAAATGAGTCTTGGTTTCACAGATATTCAGCCAATCCTTGCCTCTACCATCTCAGGCGTCGGAATCCCCTCCACACCCACTCGTTCAACCGAGAACGAGGCCACGCAGTTCGCGAAATTCACTGCCTCGCGCGGGTCTCCATGCCTGTAAAGTTGACAGAGGAAGGCTGCGGCGAAGACATCACCAGCCCCTGTGGGATCTACCTCGGTGGAAGGATAGGCGGGGAAACGCTCGGCAGCACCATGTTGGAAGAGGGTTGCCCCATGGCGCCCATCAGTGGCTACGAGGAGGGGTATCTTTAAACTCCAATGGGACAGGATGGCGTCGGCCTCAGCACGATTACCAGCGGCAAAAGGAAGAAGATCATCATGACTGAGGATGAGAACATCGAGCAAGGGGAGCGCCTGTTCTGCAGCGGCCCAGGGTGTTGGCCAGACACGGCCGTCAAGGTCCCAGCGACGGAGCCAACCCTGCGGAGTAGCGGCAATAATTGCACCTGGACGGCGCGGAAATAGCGTCACAAACTCGAGGGGAAGTTCCTGGGCGACAGGACCCAGTAGCACAACAGGTGCGCTACGCCAGCTACCAGGTACATCTTCGATGTTCAGCGACTCCGCTCTATCCCGCAGGTATTGGATGCGAAAACCATCGTGATATTGATTAGCAAATGTAGTTGTAGCCGGGGAGGGATGGACACTCAGGCCTATACCGGGCGAATGTGCGGGTAGTTCGGCGAGAACTTGACTATCCACACAGGTAACTATAGCTGCCGTTAATCCTAAACGAGAGGCGGTGACAGCAGCAAAAGTTACCGTGCCTCCCAATGAAAATGAGCCATCAAGCTGGACATCACGCGTTACATGCCCGGTGGTTAAAAATTCGGGGACACCGCCATTTTGAATAGGTTGAATAATTGAAGACATCAACGGTTTTTTAACGTATTGGATACCTTTTAGCGGCCCGCACGCTTGAGAGAAATGACAACCCGCCGTGCATCGCCTTCGCCAATACTCTCGGTGCTGATGTCCTTGCTTTCAGAAAGGGCGATGTGTACGATGCGCCGCTCATGGGGAGGCATGGCCTCTAGCGCGATAGAACGTCGATAATTGCGTACCTGCTGTGCCACCCGTAAGGCAAGCGAACGCAAATTCTCTTCTCGACGCTGCCGGTAATTTTCAGCGTCTATGATGATGCGCATGCGGTGCTTGGTGCGATGACCTACGATCAAGCTAACGAGAAGTTGAAGTGCAGCCAGCGTTTCTCCTCGTCTCCCGATCAGTAACCCCAGGTTCTCATGGATACCATGAATGTTAAGCGTGAGAGGATTAGTGGAACGCACTTGAACAGTTGCAGGAATATTCATGTAGCGCAAAATGTGCTGTAAGACATCGACGGTAATCTCGACATCTTCGCGGGTCGGAGTCTCTAGCTCCTGCATTTCCCCCTCAGTGACACTCACATCACCTAAACCAAGTTCAGAGGCTACTAGTTCGGGAGAAATAGTCGGAGAGGAGAGAAATGGCGCAGGCTCCTCTTCCTCATCAAACTCCTCCTCCTTTTCATCCTCGTCCATAAATTCCTCGTCCTCATCTTCAAATTCCCCCTCTTCATCTTCGACATAGAGTTCCTCTTCAGGAAAGGTTTCATCTGGACCCAGTATGGCATCAGCCATCTCAGGAGTGATTACCGCGCCAACGTTAGCGGGGTGCACCGTAGCACGTACACGCGCATCTTTGCTTCCTATGCCGAAGGCTCCTCGAGACGGCTCCTGTAATACCGTAACATCTACTTCATCTCGGCGTTTTCCCAAACGTGACAGAGCTTGCAGGATAGCCTCATCAACACTTTTGCCACTAGCCTCTATGCTTTCCACTGTTTCCTTGCCTCCCTTTATCTTAATCATTGACCTGGAACATCTTGCTACCAGGCTGCAAAATTAGCTTCGCGATGCATTCCTTTTTGGAATATTATTGCTACTGCGACGGCGTGCTGAGGCACTACGGCGTCGCGCAGACGATGAACTATTTCCATTCGAGTTCGTCTGTAATTTGCGTCCAACAGGGCCACTCTCAACAACATTATCTGGTTCCTCAGCCTTGCCTAAGAGCTTTGTTTCTTTTGACCGGTCGCCTGTATAGCTCTTGCTGTTATTGTTACTCTTGCCATTATTGTTACCTTTGGAGCCGAGAAAATCTGGCGTGACCAGCAATGAACCCCAACCGGTAACAAAGAACTGCTGGATCATCCCAAAGAGTGATGATATCGTCCAATAGAGAGCCAGGCCAGCCGCGTAACTCCACCCAAAGAAAAGCACCATGATTGGCGAAATTAACTGCATGATCTTCATCTGTTGCGACATGGAATCATTTGCGGCCGCTGCGTTCTTGGGCTGCGACATACGCAACTGCAGGAAGGTCGCCAGGGCTGCCAGGATAGGCAGGATATGGGTCGGATCGGGAGCCCCAAGCGAGAAGTGCAAGCTTGGACTGATAAAGGTAAACCAGTTCAAGTCGATATTAGGGAAATGATGAAACGGTGGTATAAATGGGTACAGGATTTTGTTAATATCTTGAACCGTTTTAGCATTTCTCAGCACAGTACTGAGAGCATAGAACAAACCGAAGAGGACGGGCATCTGAACCACTAGCGGGAGGCAGCCACCTAATGGGTTTATGCCATACTCTTTGTAAAGTGCCTGCATGGCTTCAGCCTGTGCTCGCTGATCCTTATATTTCTTCCGTACTTCCGCCATTTGCGGCTGCAAAGCCTGTGTCGCCTTCATCGATTTAAGCTGCTTCAAGGTGAGGGGGAACAGAACCAGCCTGATGATAAGCGTCAAGACGATAATTGACAGACCAAAATCCCCAAAGAGGCGGTACAGCAGCATCAGTACATTAAAAATGGGATAAGTAAAGATGATATTAAAAAGATAGCCTAATTGATTGATTATCTGACCCACAGGTCTCTCCTGCCTTCCTCAGATCTAGTCAACCAGATGTTCTGGGACCGGATCGTAGAGATTGCCATGATAGAAGGGATGGCACCGCCCAATACGTTTAACTGCCATCCATCCTCCACGAAAAAAGCCAAAACGCGAAATCGCCTCATATCCATACTGTGAACATGAGGGGGTAAATCGACACGATGAGGGCAGGATTACCGACAACGTGTTCTGGTATAGACGGATTAAAAAAAGTGCAATATATTTCACTCGATATCATCCTCGGCTTCGAGTAGCCGCGCCTGATGCAGTAAATTGACTAGGTCCTCTTCAAGCATATGCAGGTCGGCCGTCGTCACCTGGTTTCTCGCACTAAGCACAATATCCCATCCACTGAGAAGCTCCGGCAGAGTACGCCGAATTGCTTCGCTAAGTAGGCGTTTAATATAATTACGTTCTACCGCCAGCTTAGAGATACGCTTAGAGACCACGAAACCGATACGCAGTCTCCCTACTTCGTTTGGTATCCACGCAAGGATAAGCAGCCGAGACGTTATACTACGTCCCTGCTGCCTGACCCGCTGAAAATCACTTCCTTTGCGCAGACGTAACGCACGGTTAAGTGCCACGATTATATTAGACAGTTAGCTTCCAGCGCCCTTTGGCGCGGCGAGCTTTAAGAACACGTCGGCCAGCACGGGTCGACATGCGCTTCATAAATCCATGTTCGCGCAAGCGCGGAATACGCTTGGGTTGCCAGGTACGTTTCATTTCCTTCTCTTACCTCCTCTTAGGAATGTCCTGTAGATTATATCGGTTACAGGTACAAACTGTCAAATCTTTCTGAGAAGGTATGCATTGGTACCAATCTCATCAGGATGTTTTGAAGCGTAACAGCACACGTCCAAGTTTGATTTCATCGTTGTCGTGCAGGGGTGTCGGCATCTTTCCTGCCAGCCTCTGACGATTAACGAACGTGAAATTCGTGCTGTTCTCATCTTCTATCATATACTGACCATTCTCGATAAAGATTCGAGCGTGTAAACGTGATACGCCGCCCTCTTCTCCACCATGCGGGGTCAGGTCCACATCGGGGAAGATATTGCTGACGGCATCCTCTCGACCAACCACGACGTTATCCTTACCACTCAGGTCAAACTCCTGGTTGTCGGCTTCCACGATCAAGCGTGCTGACATCGCAGCGGGAGCCGCAGGTATTGCCGATGGGGCAGCGGGAGCCATAGCAGGCTCTTGCGCTGGAGGAGCCGCAACTGGAGCAGAAGCTGGAGGCATCACGCTCGCAGGATTTGTGCCTACTGCCGCAGGTGCAGGCGTACCTAACAGACTCACTCCACAGTTTGCACAATAAGCTTCACCGGCAGGATTTTGTGCGCCACATGACGGGCAGGTTTGTGTTCCTCCCGTAGCAACAGGCCCCGGCGCCGGCTGGTCGGCATCCGCTGCTGGACTCGGCGTAGCCCCTGTCAAGGGCTCGCCACACTCATCACAAAAAGCGGACCCATCAGGATTTTCATGATGTAAGGAACAATATACAGGCATAATACTCTACCCTCCTTAACATATATACGATTATGTTTCCTATTGGTTGAATAGTTACCTTTACGGTACGATCTCGTCCAGGCGCTGTGTCAGTTTGCGCGTCTTGTTACCGATTGATTTTACCTGGTCTTGTGAAATTTGCTGGCCCTGGTTGATCTGCTCAAGGGCCGCCTGGGTCTCCGGGTCGAGTACACGGGTGACGTTTGGAGCCAGCCGCGTCGTTGCTTTACCGGTGCGCTTGTATTCATCCAGTACCCTGGTCACCAAACGATGCGCATTAGCCTTTTCGGCAAAGTTCATCACCAGCGGATTTACCTGCGCTGCTTCATTCGCGTCTGTGGTGAAGGAAACTTTGATATCATCGCGTAGACTCTCACCTACCAGATTGGCAATAGGCACATCATACGTGAGTTCGGCCTGAGCAATGCGAAAGAGACCCGCCGGGCGTGGATCGATCATCAATTCTACCAGTACCGACTGTGCGTTGTCTTTCTCCAGGTCTCCAAGGTGGATCACTACCTGGCGATCAGAGAGCACTGATGGACCCAGGTCCTGAATAATGGGCAGTACCTTCACCGCTTTTTTCGGTGTTACTCCCTGCGGTAGACGTAGTATCAGCGAGGCGTTACGCACCGCCACTGCTACCGCACTCTGTACCTGCTGCTCAAAGATGGCCATGGCATCCGCTGGATTCCTGATAAACTCAGCGGGCATACCACCACTCATTTCTCCAATAGTATCCAGTAAGCTCTCATCCCAGTCTTGACCTATACCTAGCGGATAAATGGAAATGCCCGCCGCCCTGGCATCCCTGGCGAGCTGGCGGCAGCGATCAGCGTCACCGTAGGTGACACCGTCCGTCAGCAAGATCATGCGATTGACAGCATTAGGAATATTCCAGCGTCGCAACTCATTGAGTCCCTGAATCATACCCAGCGACATGGTCGTCCCACCGGCATCGCGAATACGATCAATGGCCGCTTTCATACCAACCGGGTCTCGGGCTGGCATGGACGGAATAATCACCTGGCACGTATCATCAAAGATGACCACCGAGATATAATCGGTTGGCTCCAGGCGGTCGATTACCATCTTAACCGCTTCCTTGACGTTCTTAAGTTTCGCACCTTTCATGGAGCCAGAATGGTCGAGCACAAGGGCAAAATTGAGTGGCATACGCACCTGTGCCATCAGTTCAGTTGGTTTAGCTTCTAATAAAACATATGCCACCTGGCTTCCACCTGTGACCGGCATAAAATCCTTGCCGAGCTGGTGTGCCAGCGTTACCTCACCGGGCATAATATATAGCTCCTTTCGTATTAGGCTGATCTAGTATATCATATTAATGAACAAAAACCACGACCGCGCTCACATTGTCCTCTCCACCATTGGTATTGGCAGCCTCGATCAGCTGTGTACAGGCCACCTGCGGATCGGGTGCATTGTTTAATATGCTTTCAATCTGTGGATTGCGCACCATCTCCCATAGGCCATCGGAACAACTCAACAGGATATCTCCAGGATGCAATTGCTGTTTGAAGATATCGACCTGTACATTGAGTTTGTCACCCAGGCTGCGAAAGATCTGGCTGCGTTGTGGATGGGTGTAGACTTCATCTGGTGAAATCAGCCCTCCTGCAACCAGCTGTCCCACTAATGAATGATCGTTGGTCAGTTGATAGATTTGTCCACCACGCATCATATAGGTGCGGCTATCCCCCACATTCAGTATATAGGCGTAATCTCCTACCACCATAAATCCTGTAATTGTCGATCCCATATCGGTCTTGTCGCGCTGGTTCACCTGGCAGACGGCGGCATTCGCATCCTCGACTGCACCCTGCAAGAGTGATACTAATGCATCCTCATCGAGCTTATGGTTGGGTTCTTTGGTTCCTACGCCCCCTGCAGCTTTTTCAGTTGCCAGCGGCGCAGCAAACAGCTCGCGGACCATGCGCTCCGCAATGATATTGATCACCATGAGGCTGGCTAACTGCCCGTTTTCATGGCCTCCTAGACCATCAGCAACAATAAACGCACCTGAAGGCGTTGCCTGCGATTCATGAACCCGCTGAAGCATCAGGACAAGTGTGCTATCTTCATTTGGTTCGCTGCGGCGTACGTCGCCAGCATCAGAGTCACAGGCAGCTATGAGATGAACACCATTGGGGAAAGCATTCTCAGCACCCTGGACCTGCTCGATCACGTAAGTATGCCCCTGGTCAACAAAGGTGTTAACTATAGCTCCGTGGAGAACATTGGCATCTGCATTCTGGTCCCCGGTCGCTGGATACTCATGCATGTTGTAAGAAGCGTTGAGCAGTTCCGCACCACAATCAATGCAGAACTCATCGCCTTCCCTGTTCTGCTCAGACTTACAGTTCCAGCACTGTTGATAGCCTTGATGGTCGATCACCTCATAGACGTGCTCCTGAGCGTCTTCACTTACTACCTGGGTGATCTCGTAGCGTCCAACGAGAGTTGTTCCGGTTGCCAACACAGGAAAATCGCCTGCTGGTGCAGCCTCTCCGGTCTGCTCAGGTTGTCCGCTTTGTTCAGGCTGCCCCAGTTGCTCCCGTTGCTCCCGTTGCTCCCGTTGCTTTGGTTGTTCAGCCTGGTCGGATGGTATTTGTGTCACTCCTTCATTCTCTTCCTTTGCTGTAGTGGCAGGGCTTTGCCTTGGCGCCTCCGCTACTACTGATTGATCTTCCTCTACTGTTGCTTGCCCTTTCTCTCCCCCGGATGTCCCTTCCGCATCGGCCGTTGCTGGCGCCTCTGTAGCTGGAGCTACCACCTCAACCATAGGCGGAGGCGGCGGAATAGGTATTGCCTCATTGTCACCGGATGGATTTATCACCGGAGTAGGTGATGGCATAGGCGACTGGGATAATTGGGGTTGCTGGGCAGGCATATCTGCTGCACCACTCGCCTGGTCTGCCGCCGTTATTGTTTGAGCCCCATGATTTGCTGGAGTGTTAGATTGCTCTTGTTCCAGGTCTTTCTGCCAGCGGCTGACATGAAAAGCCACCATCTCCTGTGGAGAAATAATCTGCGTCGGAGCAGTACTGATATCCTCTGCAGTGTTCATGTCCTCTTGCACAGGTGTGGGAGCTTGACTGACAACAACCGCTTCGGGCACCTTCGCTGCTTCTGTGCGCAAGGGCTGCCCGCACTTTTTACAGAATTTAGCATCGTCACGATTTGACGTATTACATGACGGACAGATCATACTGCCCCTCCTTTAATTACTAGAGTTGTTTTTTTACTCGCAATGCTTCAGCATTACTTTGGTCAAGTTGCAGAGCCTGATCCACCTTTTGTCTTGCCTCAGATCTCTTGTTCATCTTCAGGTAACACGATGCCATAGCACTATAGGTGTTCACTGCATCATTGTTGAGCTGTAAGGCCCGGCCGAATGCGTTGAGAGCTGGTTGCCACTCCCTGGTCTCCATATAGGCCCGGCCAAGCTCGTACCAGCCATCAGGCAGGGCCGGTTCACGTTGGGTGGCCTGTAGCAGAGTGCTGATGGCTGACCTTGCCCGCCCCGTTCTGATATACAGGTGTCCAAGTGAGGCTAAGATAAGCGCATGTTCGGGATTAATCTTCAGACCTTGCTGGAAATACTTCTCGGCATCACGATTATATCCTTGCTCCATGGCCACCATGCCCAACTGATAATAGATGGCCGGGTCCTGGGGCGCTAATTGCTGCGCTTTCTTGAACGTAGCACTGGCCTGAGCATATAATGCCAGGTCACGATAGGACATGCCCAGCTGGAAAAAGGCATCGAGGGCATCGGCTTTGAGACGGATAGCCTGCTCAAACTGTTCGGCGGCCAGTTTCAAATTCTCGTTAAAGAGCTTTTTATTTTTCTCCTTGACCGATTGTCCATATTGACGATACGCCCGGCCAAGGTTGTACAACACATCATACGATGGCTTGCCAAACGACAGAGCCAGCCTGAATTGATTGATGGCCTCGACATAATTTTTGTTGTTGAGGTGTTGTAAACCTGAGCGCGACACTGTTACAGGGTCACCGGCTGGTGGGGCGCTCACGGCAACTGGCCTGGCCCGAATAGGCTGTGACGCAATGGGGCGGGCCTGAATAGGTGCACGCGCCGCGTATTGCACACGGGCCTGCGGTGGTACCGCTGTTGCTCCTTGCGTGAGAGGTTGCCCATCGCGTTTACAGAACTTGGCGCCAGGACGATTTTGAAAGCCACACCTGGGACAAATCAACCCATTGGTCGGCACAAGAATGGTCGCATTTGCTGACGTCACTGCCGGAATCTGCACAGTAGATGGCGGAGCATAATTTGGTAAGCAGTGCTGCAACGCCGTACGCATCGCTTCGGCATTCTGAAAGCGCTGGTCCGGATTCTGCTGCATCGCTTTGATAATCACCTGCTCTACCGGGCAGACAACCGTATTACCTACACGCACAATGCGTAAACGTGGATTCTTCGCCCGGATACTCCCTGTAGCAGGCGTCTGAATGGGATCTGGCTCATAATTGGTGAGGAGGTGATACATGGTAGCCCCCAGCGAGTAAATGTCCGAGCGAGCATCCGTCTGTACCAACTTTCCTGGATTCTGGGGACTGCGCCGCTGACCAGGGGATGTAAGTGACCCAAGATGTTCAGGAGATGCATACGAAATAGTACCGAGATTCTCTGTATTCGTGCGCTTGTTGGGATCGAACCTGCGAGCAATACCAAAGTCGATCAACTGCACATCACCACTGGGTGTGACCATAACATTGCCGGGTTTGAGATCACGCAGAATAATGGGCGGGTTAAACGAATGGATATAGCTTAAGGCCTCACACACCTGCATCATCCACTTAATCACATCCTCTTCGTTAAGCGGTCCCTTGTTTTTTTCGAGCATCTTATCCAGGCTTTGCCCCGGCACAAACTCCATGACAAAGTAATAATTCCCACGCTCCTGGAAACTGAGCAAAAACGAGGGGATATGTGGATGCTTAAGACTGAACAGCAGGTCAATCTCTTTGTCAAAACGCTCAATGGCGGACCTACGTTCCTCCGCACTGGTGTTAAGGTTTATTAGCAGTTCTTTCACCGCGCGATAGTAGCCAGGCCGTCCAACCAGTTCAACTTTATAAACGGTGCCCATTCCACCTTCGCCAAGCACCTGCACAATCTTGAATTTTCCATCAAGGACAGTACCTATTGGGAGAGGCATACTCCAGTTTACTCCAAATTTTCCTTAATGAGTACCGACATGGACGACAATAGCAGTAATATTATCTTCACCACCATTGGCGTTCGCTAAATCAATCAAGGTATCGCTTATTTTCTGGAGGCTCCCCTTGTCGCTGAGCGTCCTGAGTAGGTCTTCACGCCGCACCATCTCCCAGAGGCCATCTGAGCAAAGAAGGAGGATATCACCGGGGTGTAGGGTTTCGTGGAAGACATCTACTTCTACCGTCTTATGTCCAGCCCCTAGCGAACGGTAAATCAAATTGCGTTGTGGATGCGAGTACACATCATCAGGTTCAATCTGTTTGGCCTCCACCAGTCTTGCCACCAACGAATGATCCTTGGTAATGGGTTTAAGGTCGCCATTGCGCAGTAGGTATGTGCGGCTATCCCCAACATTGGCGATGTAGGCCTGATCATTCTGAATCAAAGCAGCGGTAACGGTACATCCCAGTCCGCGAGCGGCGGTTTTTTGTTCGCCATAGCGTAGAATGGCTTTATTCGCCTGCTGAATAGCGGCAGTAAGCTGATCCTCTATTGATTTCGATACGAGTGTCTCAGGCAACTTGCGTGTCTTTTGTACGGTCGGGGACTCCTCGCCATTCACTCCCTCGCCTCGAGGTGTCAATTTAATCGTTGCGTCCGGATCAAGAGGGTTAGACGAGGTCGTCAATCTAATCGTGGTCTGGTCGGGTAGAGGTTTAAAAAAGCTATCCATGGCTTTGCCGATTGTTTCTACAGCAAGTCGGCTGGCTACTTCGCCAGCCTGGTAACCGCCCATTCCATCTGCGACGATAAAGAGACCGCGATCCCCCTCTTCCGAAGATTCGATACGCTTATAGGCACAGTCTTCATTCTGTTCACGTTGTTTCCCAACATCACTTTTATCAGCAGCAGTGAGTATCAAATGCATAGGTATTACCTCACATAAACATGTTTTTGAGTCATTTTTCATGCTACTTCACTATAACATAATTGTGTTATTTATGACAATCACAAGAGCCTTGTTCGGCCTCTCTCGCCAGCCAACAAGGCTTGGACATAGATTTATGTTATTGATCTTACGCACCATATATACGGAGCAAAGGCTAGAAAGTTGTTATTTCACTTCAATTTTTGAGCGCGGCCTGAAGAATAGTCGAATAGCCGTCCCTTTAAAACCAAAGGCCTCGCGTAATCGATTCTCTAAATACCGCTCGTACGAGAAGTGTACCGCCTGTGGATCATTGACGAAAAAGACAAAAGTAGGTGGATTCACCCGCGTCTGCGTCACATAATAAATCTTCAGCGCCTTGTTGTTAGTAACGGGAGGATTATGGCGACGGACAGCCTCCTGTACTAACTCGTTGAGACGCGAGGTAGGAACACGCATGTAGCGCATTTCGGCAACATTGAGCACCGTTTCGAGCAGCCCTTGTACATGATAACCCGTTTTGGCAGAGGCAAAGACAATGGGAGCATAAGGAATGAACTTCAACCCTTCAGCGATAATGCGACGATATGCCTCCGCACTTTCAATCTCCTCGTCAGGATGAGGAAATTTCCCTTCGCGCTCGGCACGTCGCTGTGCCTGGGCCAGGTCCCACTTGTTGACGACCACTACCACCCCTTTGGCTTGATCTTGAATCTCGCCGGCAATATGAGTATCCTGTGCAGCCAGCCCCTCACTTGAATCAATGAGCAGCAGCGCCACGTCACACCGCTCAATGGCACGTGTAGAGCGCAGGACACTGAACTTCTCAACGCCCGGGCCAACCTTCCCCCGTCGGCGAATACCGGCTGTATCAATGAGGATGAGTTTTCTATCCTTGAACTCTATTTCAGTATCGATGGCATCTCGAGTCGTTCCTGGCACCTCGCTGACGATCGCGCGCTCAAACCCCAGGACGGCATTGAGCAACGAGGACTTACCAACGTTGGGCCGACCAATAATAGCCACGCGAACAACGTCTTCATCTTCCTCGTCCTCTGCTTCTTCATCCTCAGGTGGCAGTGCCTCAACGATGACGTCGAGCAGGTCGCCCGTACCGGTCCCTTGAATGGAAGAGATAGTAACAGGTTCGCTCAGACCCAGGCTATAAAACTCCACGGCATCCTGGCGGCGAGCGGCATTATCAGCTTTGTTGGCTGCCAGGATTACGGGTTTCTTCGTGCGGCGCAGAAGATCGGCCACCTCTTCATCGGCGGCAGTGATGCCAGAGCGCGCATCGACCATAAAAACAATGACGTCGGCTTCCTCGATGGCGAGTTCGGCCTGCGAATGTACATTCTTCATGATATCGCCCGGCTGCCCATTGAGTCCCACCTGTCCAACGGGAATACCGGAACCAAATTCAAGCCCACCCGTGTCGATAAGTGTAAATTCGCGTCCATTCCAGTCCGTATCGCCATAAAGGCGATCGCGCGTCGTCCCCGGCAAATCTTCAACGATGGCAACCCGCTCACCGAGCATACGATTAAAAAATGTAGATTTACCGACATTCGGTCGGCCAACAATAGCAACTAGCGGCTTCAAATCGAGCCTCCACCCTTTATCATAAACGAGGCACCCACATAAAGGGGTGCCCCAATTTCCCAATTGATTCTATTTGTGAATTATTATATCACAAAAAGGCGCGGAAAGGAAAAACGTTCTTCTACCTGAACAACTCCGTCACCGATCTCCCATCATGTATGCGGCTAATGGCACCGGCAAAGAGTTCGGCTACCGAAAGCATGGTCATACTAGGGAGGCGCTTGTGGTCTGTAAGAGGAATAGAATCGGTAATCACGATTTCTTTAATGGGCGCTCTGCTGAGACGTTCGATGGCAGGGCCGGAGAAAACACCGTGGGTGGCGCAGCAGTAGATGTCACGGGCGCCGTGCTCGTGTACAACGCGCACAGCTTGTGTCAGTGAGCCTGCTGTGTCGATCTCGTCGTCGACAACCAGGGCATGTCTTCCCTCGACGTTACCGATAATACCCATGGCTTCGATGCGACCATTGTTGCCCAGGCGCCGCTTTTCGATAATGGCGAGAGGTGCATTGAGACGGTCGGCGAGTCTACGAGCTTTCTTGGCAAAGCCCTCGTCGGCGGAAACAACTGTAAGGTCCTCAAGTTCCAGCTGCGCAAAGTGACGCGCCTGGAGGATCTGGGCGGTCAGTTCATCAACAGGGATGTTGAAGAAGCCCTGGATCTGTCCCGCGTGCATATCCATGGTCAGGACGCGCTGAGCGCCAGCGACAGTGATGCAGTCTGCGATCAGGCGAGCCGTGATGGGAACGCGCGGTTGATCTTTCTTATCGGTGCGGCCATAGGCATAGTAGGGAATGACAGCAGTGATACGAGCAGAAGAGGCACGTTTGAGCGCATCGATCATGATGAGCAATTCCATGATAGAGCGATTGACCGGAGCGCTAAAGGGCTGAACAACAAAAACATCTCGGCCACGGACATTCTCATTGATCTTGACAAAAATATTTTCGTTGCTGAACTGAAAAACGTCGGCGTCACCGAGTGGAATGCGCAATTCCCGGCAAATCGCACCCGCCAGTTGACGGTTTGCATTACCTGTAAAGATGCTCAGCTCATCCATTAAACTCCTCCTGGTTGATTGAGTATACCATACAGCGGATATTTATGTAAATCAGGTCGAGTGTCGATGGATGAGGTTTTCATTGTGAATAGCCTGGCCTGCTAAACCTAGCACAATACCCTGGATTAGATCCCGGCCTGATGTTGCACCCATAGACAAAACAGCCTCCATTGAGGCAGCCAGTTGAGCATCATCTTCCTTCGTTAGAGCATCCAACAAGGCTTTGATGGGTGTGGCTACATCTCCTGTCGCAGCATAGCTTAACCAGCACTGGCTGAGGAGATGTGTCTGCTGTTTAGCAACCGCGACAATCTGCTGACAGGCTTCAAGAAACCAGGTTAAGGGGCCATAGAGCAGCCAGTTGACAGCCATCCACCCCGCCAGGATATCATCGCCTGTTGGTGTTAAACCAACTCCACGCCCGCACAAATATTGCGCCATGGAACGAACGTACTGTACTCCGCTTCCACAATCAGCCTGGTTACCTGTCTGGGGAACAGGTAACCAGGCTGATTGTGGGTCCAGGGCCGGCACATGCTTCAACAGCCACTCCTTATTCTTTGTCACGATTTTCATATCCAACTGATCAGGTCTTTCGATATGGGGGTCCCAGTCGCTACAGCAGGAGAGGTCAAGCGAGCAATCCACAGCTTCGATCAGCAGGCGCTGCGCACCAAAAAGGACGGGCATACCGGCGCGGAGGACAGGAAAAGGAAATGTACCTGGAGGGGTGGAAAGTTGCAATCCATTCGGCATACGTGGCGAGGTGATGGCATTAAGCGAAAGGACGAAGCCGCCTGGAAAAATGATATTGGCAGCAGCAGGGAAAACGCTATGAATTACACCACGTTGCGCTACACCCCTTGCCACTACTGCAACATAAGTGCTGTAGGAAGAGGCTCTGGTCAAAGTCCATCCACCGCTCACAGGCATCTACTCAACTGGCTCCTGGGGTTCGCTAACAAGGATGCGGACAAAACTCCCCAACAGCCAGAAGAGCAACCAGTAGATGCCCATGCCAATGAGAGTTGTTATTTCAAAGGCCTGGTTTACATGCAGTGATGGATTGTGGACGAGAGTACTGAATGGGAAAAGGATAATATCGGTCAAAGCATACAGAAAAGCTGCGAAAGGGTTGCTGGGGTCTGCTCCAATCAACTTTAGGAGGAAACGTATCCCCAGCATCACCTCCAGCACTATAGAAAACCAGCGGAGGAAATCAGCGATTTTGCCAATAACAAACTTAAGAGTACGCGCCTCGTCCTGCCGTAGCTCTATATTCTCTTCTATCTCATTATGCATCACAGGTTCACTGGTAGGTGGCGTCGGTGCAACCGGCTTTTGTGGTAAATCTGGCATCAAATCTGTACGCTGCGTATTGATTGGGTCATTTTGATATGGATCGTACATCCTGCTCTCCTCCCTTAAACCTTAACAAGGTGACAGAAACGCCATAAAACGTGCTATTATTGCCTCTCATCGATTATAGCATGCTTTGCCCTTGCTGTGCTACGTGCTACGTCTGACGAGTAGTACGACGCCTTCCGCACGGCCAATCTCGATGTATTGACCCGAGCGCTTCAGATGGTTAAGTTTATTCGTAGTAGGGCCACGATCTTCCGGAAAAACAGCATTCAGATCAACAATAATATATTGAACAGTTTCAGTAGAATCAATACCATTAACATTGATCGCAGGAAATACTGCCAGGAGCTGCCGTTCACTTACATGCGGGTTAATGTTGCTACTGGCAGAGACTGAGGCATCAGGTGGTATCAAGGCGAGTAGTTGCTGAATATGTTGTTCCCGGCTGCCCGGTTCATGATCGGCCCAGAAACCATCCAGGAGCGGTTTGGCAAGGAGAAGATTGAGACCAAGCATCACCGTGATCCAGGCAAAAGTGATCCATTGCAGGCGCAGCACCGAAATACCCCTGGCAAGAGGAACCATACGCTCACTGAAACGTTGCCATTGGATAATCAGCCATTGCGCCAGTGCAGAACGCCAGACCATGATGATTCTAGCGAGGCGCATGTATATGTGCCTTCTACACACCCATTCTACAAGCCGGTTAAGGAATCGTTTGCCAGCAGAGAGACTGGCTTTGATGACCGCAGTGACCGGAGATACACGAATATACGCACTAGATTTCATGGCGCCGGATAAGAAATGGTGGGAAACCCCTGGGCTATTTTTTGATTGCAAGGTAATGTTCTCGCTCTTTTCCCCACGCCACCCTTGCCAGAGCGATATCAAACGCCGCGTGCCATGAATCGCCGAAAGCATGACGAAAGGAATAATACCGGCGTTGTAGTGATAGACGCCGCTGTAGCTGAGGGAATCAGTGCTCAACAGGTTTACGGCCAGGCCGGGTAAGGCCAGCAGCAGCCACTCTGGAGCCAGCAGACTGAGAAAGCCGGTGCTGCGAAAAAGACTGGCCAGGTAATAGAGGCGGTTAAGCGTAACAAATGTAGTGAAAAATAGCCAGGGATGGATTATCAGATTCACGATGGCCTCGCCGGGCGAACTGCCTAATGCTTGATAGCGATACCAGAAATTATTATGCTGCGCGCCAGGGTAGAAGTGTGAAATTATGCTAAAACCAATAAAAGACCAGAGCAGGCCTCCTATAGTTAATGTGATACCCAGGCGCGGCAACTTGTATTTCCAGATCAGAAAAAGACCCAATACAGCAATAGTAAGGGGAATATCTTCTTTGCACATAGCCGCCAGAATACAAGCAAGGATAAACCAGCCGTAACGCTTATGGTCCAGGGCCAGCATGGCATAGAGCAATAGAGGAGTAGCCAGGCTGATGGGATGGAAGTCAAAGATATTGATACCAAGCAGGGCAGGCGAAAGAAGATAAGCCACAACCATCAGCGCAGCAAGTATAGGCCACTCCGGCAGGTACTTACGTGTTAGAAGAAAGACGGGCAATGCTCCAGAGACCAGCACTAATGTTTGGAAAACCAGCAGGATACGTGGATCTGCATAGAAAAGGTAAAGTAAGGATAGTGGTAAGATAATGGGCTCAAAATGTACTGCCAGGCGCGTGGGCGGCCCATAATAATCGGTAGCTTGATTGGTGAATTGAAACCAGCGCCCGTGAATAGTATTCCAGATTACCTGGTCCATATTGCCAAGATCGAAAGCGGTTGCCTTAAAGGTATCATAGCGCAGCACTGCTTGATGGCTCATCTCCAGGGCATATACCAGCATGACCACTATTAAGAGCCACCAGGCTATCTGTCGTTGTCGATGTATGTCAAATCGCTTCACCATGGCTAAATTACTATGATCGATTGCCAGATGCCTATGCCGACCAGAATCATAAATGACCATACAATGACGAACTCAGGCCAGGTACCTGTACGAAAACGCCAGTGTGGATTGGGTGGAATACCAAAGCGTTTATGATTCGGCCATAGGAGGGGGACGCCACCCTCAGTCATAGCATCGGCTACAATATGCATGATACAACCAAATAATACCGCATAAAACACCAGGTGTGTTCCGCGTACAAAGCGCGCCGGAATGGGAAATCCTTGCTGGTACAATAGATAGGTTACCAGCTGTTCCAGCCCAAAGGCTATTAACGAGCCAAGCAGCAGGCCCAGTAAACTATGAAAGAGCGTACGATGACCTGCCAGACGCTGAATGCTTTTACTAAACCAGCCCAATTTATGTCCAAGGGTGCTATGTGCGTTATCGATATCCGGCAAAAGTGAGCCAAACCCCACCATAAAATAATAGACGATCTTTTTCACTACGAGGGTGAGGGGAACGACTTTTGCCATTGTCAATGGGTCACCTGTTAAGTGTACCACACTATCCAGAACAACTCCCGCCGTCAGCCCCACCAGTAGATGCGATCTACCTTCCATCTATTTTCTTTTCTTCTCCTCATCTCATTTCTTTCGACGGCGTTGATTAGAACGGTACTCCTGGTAGAGATCGTCGTCTGCACCTTTCACGCCCTGTTTCATAGCAGGAGGTGTATTTCTTGCATTCTCTGATGAGTTCCGGTTAGTATTGGATGAGCCGCCTCGCCTGCTTGATTGTGATGAAGACATGCCGGTCATTGCACTAAAGTTGCGTGGTATCAAGTCAAAACGTGCCAGCAGGACCAATAAAATAACCAGAATCGCCAGGTAAGCCAGCGTTGATGTTCTAACCACTATCAATCCTCCAAAGAGGTTAAATGTGGTTAAAACGCTATCGAGGTGGTTACCCTGAAAGAAGCTTGTTACAAAGACGCCGATGAAGTTTGCGCCGAGCAGGTAAATACCCATGCCAATGAGATAGCGCGTTTTAAAGGCGCTGGCCGGTCGAGCCGGTTGAGTAGTCCTGGCTGGCTCCTTTTCTCTTGTGACCTCCGACTTCTGCTCACTGGAAGTTGATGACCTGGTAGGAGAAACCTTGCCACGCGTGGCACGAGCCAGTCTGGCTTGAGCTGCATCTGTCTCCTGGGATGCCGGCGCTGGGGCACGTTTACCTACTGTCGAGAAAAAATTAGGCAATCTCCGCTTTGATGGCGCTACTGCCGGATTCTGAGCCTGCACTTCAGCGAGACTCTCCTCTAAAGTTGGACTGCTATCCTCTCCAAATTGCTCATTTTGTTCATTCCCCTCGCTCTCAGTCGAGGTTACAAGCACAGGTCGATTCCGCGGAACACGGGCGGAACGTCTGTGTGTAGAAGAAGGCCGGCGAACAGGTTCTTGCGTCATTGTTGTCCTCCAGAGCGGCTATCATTGAACTGCATCTTATCATTATACGGATTTTCTTCTTCTTGTGTTTGGTCTGAAACAAGATGTTGAGTACCCGCTTGCTGGTCAACCGGAACATTCTGCTGCTGACCTACACCACTATTGGATAACGGCATAGATGGATTATTGGGCGCTGGCATGGATGGATACGAAGGAGTAGGCTGCATGTATGGTCGTGAATGCTGCTGCTGTTGTGGTTGCAAAGGTTGAGGGGGTTGAGCAGGAATAGCGGGAGCCATTACCTCCAATGCTCCTAAACCTGCCCGCGCAATCTCATCGTCTCTCCCCGGTGCATTGCCACCACTAACGCCTATGCCGCCCACGGTAGCTCCTCCTATACGGATAGGCCAGCCACCAGCAGCCATAATAAATTTTCCATGTGTCATCTCAGACATGCTCGAAGCAAAGCCAGGAATGCCAGCTCCCCACTGGGCCACGGCATCCGTGGATTGATTGAACATGACTGCCGTGCTTGCCTTGGCAATACTAATGTTGCCGGTCGCCCAGCCATACGGGGACATCATTCGTTCAAAGAGGACAAGGTGACCTCCCGAATCAACAATAGCGATACTGACCGGACTCCGTAGCTCTTTGGCGCGCTGCTTACTCGCTTCTAATATTCTACGCGCAATATCTATCGATAGGTTCACGCAGCTCACTCCTTTTTGCGAAGACGCATATTAAGACTGGCGTCTCCCAATAATTACTTATAAGGCATTGCTGCAAGTATAGCGTATTAAGCGTATACTCACAAGAGGGCTTTCCTTATACCAGACGAACCCGCTCTTTACGCCATTCCAGCTTGCTATACTTCTCCTCAACGAGCTGCTGGGCTAGCTCCCATTCAGATTGGCTCATTGCTCCTGGCACAAATTCAGCCCGTAAAGCTGTACTGAAACCTCTACGGAATGCCCCGGCTACCTGCTCCCACGAAGCTGCGGGGACAAATGTATGTAACGGCGTTGTTTTTTCCCGGTATAGCGCTAGTGCCTCCTCACGGGCACTCTCATCAGGAAAGCGCAGCATGGAGAAGAATTCAGAGGCACGATCATCAAGCGGCAGCGATCCCTGTTGGAGCAGCGCATCATCTTTCCATACCTGGGCGCTCCCTACCAGCTTAAAGCCGCCACTGGTGAGGTCGGCCTGGGTTGAAGAGGCGAAACACGCCGCCGAGGGTTGTTTGCTGACGCGCTCATCGCTTAGTACGGCAGGTACCCCCAGGCTTTGTAAGGCGGCGATGAGCCCCTGAGCAAGATAAGCATAAGCGGCAACGACACCGGCAGGTACGCCATCTCGCTTGCCGGTGACGATACTGTAGGTGAACTCATCACGGTGGTAGACCGCACGGCCTCCTGTAGGCCGGCGCACCAGGGCAACGCCCAGTTGCTGGCAGCGGTCGCTGTCGATTTCACGCTCAACGCTCTGGAAACGACCCAGCGAGATAGACGGCTGCACCCAACGAAAGACGCGCAAGGTTGGCGGAGCAGAGTTTTGCAGATAATGCATCTGTACAGACTCGTCAATGGCCATGTTCATGGCAGCATTCAGAGTTCCAGTATTGAGAAAACGATACTGTTCAGACATTGTGAGTTAATTCCTTCGTGCAGCCTTCCATTTTTCACGCTGCTCTTCCCGCATTTTTTCTGAAGCGGGGATATACCTGGCCATAAAATCGTCACGGAACGCTGCATAAGTTCCGGCAATAATGACCTCGCGCAAGTGATTGGCAAGCCGAAGCATATAGCGAATATTGTGAATGCTGCCCAGGCGGTAATAAAGCTGTTCCTCTGTTCGTGCTAGGTGATGGACATAGGCTGCACTATAGTTCCGGCAGGTATAGCAATCGCATCCCTCTTCGATAGGACCACGTTCAGCGCGGAAGCGGGCAGACTTGATATTGATGCGCCCATAGGGAGTGAAAAGCCCGCCATGACGAGCCACACGTGTGGGCAAAACGCAGTCAAACATGTCCATACCCAGCCCAACACCAAGCACGAGGTCTTCGGGTGACCCCACACCCAATAAATGACGCGGCTTGTCCCGTGGCAAGACGGGAGTGACATAGCGCAACATTTCCCACATTATCGCCTTTGGTTCACCTACTGACAATCCTCCTATCGCAAAACCCGGGAAAGGCAGGTTGCCAATAAAGCGAGCGCTCTGCTCACGAAGTTCAGGGTCAAAAGCTCCCTGCACAATGCCGAAGAGGGCCTGCTCTGGGCGATATTGCTCCTTGATGAAAAGCGCACGTTCAGCCCAGCGATGAGTGCGATTCATAGCTTCCTTTGCTTCTGTGAGAGTGCAGGGATAGGCAGCACAAATATCGAGCGGCAGGATGATATCCGCACCAAGTTCAGCTTCGATACTCATGACACTCTCGGGCGTCAATAGCTGCAGTGAGCCATCGAGATGTGACTTGAAGGTGGCACCTCCTTCGCTTAATTTGCGCAAGTGCCCCAGGCTAAATACCTGGAAGCCGCCGCTATCAGTAAGGATAGGGCCATCCCAATGCATAAAAGAGTGTAGTCCACCAAGCGAGGCGATCAGTTCTGAGCCAGGCCGCAGCATAAGATGATACGTATTGGCGAGAATGATCTGTGCGCCGGCCGCCCGCAGTTCCTCCGGTGAAACACTTTTAACGGTCGCCTGGGTACCCACCGGCATAAAGATAGGCGTGCGAATGCTGCCATGAGGCGTCTGGATCGTTCCTGCCCGCGCCCATGTCCCAGGGCATTCAGAATCTATTGTAAAAGAAAAAGATGACGTCATGTATCCCTAACAAAAAACCTACCCATGAAAAGGGCTGACCACCCTTTTGAACCCCCACTGACAACAAACGAAGGTGCTTGAAAGATAGCACACGTATTTTATATATGCAAGCCTCTCAAAATACCGCCTTTTATAGGCACGGCATATGCTCTGTCCATACAAATATCCCCCTTAGTGTAAAGAATACACATATAAAATACATCAAAATGCAAAGTTCATAAAAAATGGCTAAGAAAACTCTTGCAAATCGGCAAGGGATGATGTATGCTTCTTGCGGTATCCTAAAAGGTCTCGGTAAGTCCCACTATACACGTAGAGCGCAACGAAACGAACCAAAACGAAACAAATTGCATTCTACATAAGATGGCTCGTCCAGGTTTTCCGTCCAGTCCCTCGCTGGTAAAGGGAATAGGCGACTGGTGACATCTCTGTAAGGATATGGACCCGACATGGAAGGAATACCAACATATCACAAGGAGGTCCCTAGTTGAGCTTCGATGACAAACCCCTTAAGTGCCGTGAATGCGGAAACGACTTCGTATTCACTGCCGGTGAACAAGAGTTCTACCAGCAAAAAGGCCTGGTGAACCAGCCTGGTCGTTGCCCGTCCTGCCGTGCATCCCGCCGCAACGCGTCTGCCGGTATGGGTGGACGTGGAGAGCGTGC
>WNGK01001430.1_pt1 | contig 41055 bp, 38 predicted proteins | sample 5400601 | NCBI WGS metagenome assembly WNGK01 (sample SAMN13153376, study PRJNA577476) | soil metagenome | isolation source: 60 cm soil or saprolite under Garry oak tree replicate 1 | place: USA:California | collected 2016-06-15 | reverse complement strand
GCAGATTGTAGTGGCGCCTGTCCTCAGCCGCAAGGAACACAGCCACTGGCTGGAGCTTTCGAAATCAATCGCCTCGCCTGGGTCGCGACTATTTTGGCGAACGCGAGTCGGCGTGTGTTTTCACTTCGCGCCTTTGTTTTTCAACCACGCGGCGCAACTCGCGCTCCATCGTTTTGAAAGCGTCATGGATGACTTTTTTAAGCGGCTGGTGCGTGCCGTTGTCCATCTGTCTCTCGTCCGCGACGAGTTCGTGACCGCGCGCGACGGTCACATCGATGCGGCAGCGGTATGGATTTCCTTTTTGATGCGTGTGATTCGTTTGCTCGATGGCTACATCGCAGCGGTTGATGTGGTCGCAAAATTTTTCGAGTCGCGCCGCATAATTCAAAACGAGATTATCGATCTGGTCCGACTTTTCCAGACCCCGGTACGAGATCTTAACGGGCAATTGCATACTTAATTGGACATTACCGCGCCATTCCTGTTGAGAGAAGCAAAAATACGCGCTGAATGAGTTAGAAATGTTATAACGTTATAATGGACTTCCTTGTAACCCTTGTAACCGTTTAACGTTTTTAACATTTCTGGATTCAAATCTTCTGCAACGAGCGAAAATGCGCCGATAATTTCGCCGGTTCCGTTTTGACGAGATCGGATTTTACATGCTCGACAATCCGGTTACGCACAGCCGGCGGCAAAAGATCGACAATGGCGGAGTGAATTTCCGCAGGCGCCGCAAACGACCAGCCTTCCTTTCCATTGAGGGAAACAATTTTCACAATTTGATCGGCGAGTTCCTTTTGGATGCGCCGGTCGGTTTCTGCTTCGAGCTGAGTCCGCTCCGCAATGGAAGCCGCTCCACGGTGAGCGCCAGCGCCGTTCGTTACGGGAAATCGTCCGGCCAAATCGCTCACCTTATCCACGAGTCTCCCGTGCGCATCGGTGATGTTAAAAGCCTGCACGAGCTGCAGACTCGGCCCGCGCGTGGGCGTCTCATTAACTCGATATGCCTTCAAACTGCCTCGATCAGTGACGATAATAAGAGAACTTGGTATCATGGCCAATCACTGACCAAACAACATTGGTCCCGCACCACACAGCGCGTCTGATGTCTCTATAATAAAATTCGTTTGCCGTTGCAACATCGCGCTTGCTCAAATTTCCCGACTCACGCGGCGTGCCGCCCTAGGTGCCGCGAGCTCGTTCTTCTTCCGCGGTGATTGGCGGGAATTCGACATGACGTTTCTTCCACGATTCCTCGCGAGCTTGAGCCTGCGCGCCGCTTACCAGTTGAAGCAAACAAAGCGCACGGCCGCCAAGATGGACATCGTCGCCCGAGGCAAATTTTTTCGGCTCTGCCAGGAAACCGTTCGGACCCATCGTGTCGAGAATCAGTTGCCACTCGATCTGTTCCTGTCCCGGAAGGACAAATGGGATCGGTTCGTAGTGGGCGTTAATCAGTAGCAAGAATGTGTCGTCACGGATTGGTTCCCCTTCAAAACTGAGGACGTCGATCGCATCGCCGCTCAGCAGCATGCCGATACAGCGAACAAACGGGGACGCCCATTCCTCCTCGCTCATCTCGCTGCCGCCAGGATTGAACCACATCACATCCCGAATCTCAGAACCGCGTATCCGTCGGCCCTGAAAAAATTTTGGCCGGCGAAATACGGGATGCGCGTTGCGAAACCAAATCAGCTTTCGCGTGAGCTCCAGAAACTGGGTCTGCTTTTCGTCATGCATCCAATCGAGCCAACTGATCTCGTTGTCCTGGCAATAAGCATTGTTATTGCCGTTCTGCGATCTTCCTCGCTCGTCCCCACCAGCGAGCATCGGCACGCCTTGGGAAAGAAATAGCGTGGTCAAGAAATTCCGCCGCTGCCGTTCACGTAAGGCGTTAATCTGAGGGTCGTCGGTCGGACCTTCCACGCCGCAATTCCAAGATAGATTGTTATTGTCGCCGTCGTTGTTGGCGTCGCCGTTCAGCTGGTTGTGCTTTTCATTGTAGCTGACCAAATCGCTCAGCGTGAAACCATCGTGCGCGGTGACGAAGTTGATGCTCGCGTACGGGCGGCGCCCATTGTGCTGATACAGATCGGGGCTCCCGGTGAGCCGGTATCCCAACTCCCCAATGCGGCCTTCATCGCCTTTCCAGAAACTGCGGACGGTATCGCGGTATTTGCCGTTCCATTCAGCCCAAAGTACAGGAAAATTCCCAACTTGATAGCCGCCTTCGCCGACGTCCCACGGTTCCGCGATTAGCTTCACCTGCGAAAGCACCGGGTCCTGGTGAATGATTTCGAAAAAGGCGTGGAGCTTGTTCACGCCTTCGTGATCACGGCCCAGACTAACAGCAAGGTCAAAGCGAAATCCGTCCACGTGCATTTCCAGGACCCAATAACGCAAGCTATCCATCACCAGTTGAAGCGTCCGAGGATGGAGCAGGTTAAACGTGTTGCCTGTACCGGTGAAATCCAGATAGAACCGCGGATTATCCGGCTGCAACCGGTAATAAGCGAGATTGTCGATCCCACGGAAGCACAGCGTGGGACCGAGATGATTTCCTTCGGCAGTATGATTGTAAACCACATCGAGAATCACTTCGATGCCGGCGGCGTGAAGACTGCGCACTATCGATTTGAACTCGACGACCTGTTCGCCCATTTGCCCGCTGCTGGAGTATTGTGCGTGCGGCGCAAAAAATCCGATCGTATTGTAACCCCAGTAATTGCTCAGGCCGCGATCGATTAAAACCTTGTCGTCGATGTGCGCATGTACTGGTAATAACTCGATCGCAGTCACGCCAAGCTGTTTGAAATAATCAATGGCCGCCGGGGTGCCGAGCGCTGCATAAGTGCCTCGCAACTTTTCCGGCACATCGGGCCAGAGTTTGCTGAAGCCTTTCACATGCAGCTCATAAATTACGGAACTGTGCAACTGGATACCGGGTCTCTTGTCACCTTGCCAATCGAACGCGGCATCAATGACGACCGACTTCGGCACTCCCCATGCATCATCGCGGAAATCCCGAGTGAGATCCTCGTCTTTGCTTCCGACGACATAACCGAACATTTCATCCGCCCAGCTCACTTCCCCTGCGATAGCTTTTGCGTACGGATCGAGAAGAAGTTTCGAACTGTTGAACCGCAACCCGCGTTCTGGGTCGTACGGACCGGCAACGCGAAAACCATAGAGCTGCCCTGGCCGCACATCAGGCAGAAAAACGTGCCATACTTGGTCGGTGTGTTCTGTAACCGGGATGCGAATGTTTTCTTCGGTGGCGTCAACATTGTCGAATAAGCAAAGTTCAACCGAAGTGGCCGTTTCCGAAAACAGGGCGAAGTTAACGCCGTTGCCCATCCAGGTCGCGCCAAGTGGATATGGATAACCGAGATAAGCTTTTACCGAAATCATAAACGCGCCGCGCATCTATCCAGCATCAAATGCGGATTGGCAATCAAGAACGGTGGACGCAGATGCGATCCCTAAGAGGTCTGCGCGCTTGCATTTTGGGAGGGCCGCCGAAACCTCATAATGTGAATCGCAAGATCGTTCTCGTATCTACAGCGATTTGCGCTTTGGCGCTCTACTTCTACGCACATCACAATTGGCACCCGCTATCGCCCCGAACAACAATCGATCGAATCGTCGTGGAAAAATCGGCAAGAAAATTGTCGATCCTTCGCGACGGCAAGCAGATCAAAACTTACCGAGTCGCATTAGGTAGAAATCCGTTCGGGCCAAAGCGGGAAGAAGGCGACATGAAAACACCCCAGGGCACTTACAAAATCGACAGCCGAAATGCGCAAAGCAGTTTCCACCTCGCGCTGCACATCTCTTATCCATCAGATGAGGACAACAAGCGCGCGGCCGCGCGCAGCGTCCCAGCGGGTTCTGACATCATGATTCACGGAATTCGAAATGGCCTCGGCTGGATCGGTGCGTTTCATCGTTGGAAGGATTGGACTATCGGCTGCATCGCGCTGACGGACGAGGGGATCGAGGAACTCTGGCGCGTAACGCCAGACGGCACCACAATCGAGATTCGCCCGTAAGGGGTCAACGTGCACTCATCGGCGCGCCCGGCGGTCACGCCCTACCAAAGCGCCATCATTGCCAGGACATAAACGCGATTCGCACCTACGCCTGCGCCCTTTACAAATCACGCAGCGCGCTCTGCGCCCTTTCAATGTCGGAGGGCCGGAGGACAATGACACCTTTTTCAGCGCCGCGGCTGCCAGCGAGGTAAGCGTATTCGATATTAACGTCAGCCTCAGCGAGACGCTCGGCGATTTTGGCAAGCACGCCGGGTTGACTCGCGGTTTCGATCATAAGCACTTCGGCCTCGAGCGCCAAGGCGCCGGCTTCACCCAAAAGCATGAGCGCCCTGGTTGGATCGCTCACCACCATGCGCACCACGGTATGATCGACCGTGTCGGATGTAGCAAGCGCGTTGATATTAATTCCGGCTTTTGCCAGCGCTTCACACACGCGCGCAAGTGCTCCGGGACGATTTGCAAGAAAAACCGCGAGTTGGGTGGCGGTTTCGATGGAGAGCTTCGGGATGGAGAGCTTCGGAGATGGGTTCATGCCGCTTTCAAAGTGATGCCGAGAATGGCTTCTGACAACTCAGGAAAATCAAGGGACCTGACTCCGCGCTCCTTTGAAACTAACAAGAAATCGCGAGACGCAGACAAGCGTTTTCGCACGAGCCTCCTACCGACGCGGGACTAATCATGAACTTGAATGCCACTCCGAAACAATTCGCCAGTCCCGATAATTTCGGGATTGTCGATTCAACGATGACCGCGATCGCTGAGCATTCTTCAGTGAAGTCGCCGCCCCCGCGGCGGACTGTCGGCTTCGTCACGGCATCCTCAATCGTTATCGCCAACATCATCGGCACCGGCATCTTCACGAGCCTCGGCTTCCAGGTAGCGGACATTCAATCAGGATTCGCACTGCTCATGCTGTGGGTCGTGGGTGGAATCGCAGCACTGTGTGGCGCGCTCTGCTATGGGGAACTCAGCGCTGCCCTCCCGCGCTCTGGAGGCGAATACCATTTTCTGTCGAAGATTTATCATCCAGCGCTCGGATTCATGGCGGGATTCGTTTCCGCTACAGTCGGCTTCGCTGCGCCCGTCGCGCTCGCAGCGATGGCGTTCGGGAAATATTTTGTCGGAGTCTTCGGTGTCGGCTCACCGGTCCTTTTGTCATTTGTCGTCGTTTGGGTGGTGACAGCTTTTCATCTCGGAAACCTCCGAGTCGGCAGCGCGTTCCAAAATATTTCCACGCTTGTGAAATTGGTTCTGATCGGTGCGCTGATCGCTGCCGGGCTCTTCGTTCCATTGAAGCAGCCGATCAACCTTTTGCCCGCGCCCGGCGATACGATGTCGATTTTCAGCGGGCCATTCGCGATCGCGCTGGTTTACGTGATGTACTCGTACTCGGGCTGGAACGCGACGGCCTATATCACTGGCGAAATTAAGCGGCCGGAAAAAACTGTGCCGCGCTCATTGCTCGTTGGCACTGGTCTGGTGATCGTGATCTACGTGCTGCTCAATGCCGTCTTCCTCGCAACCACGCCCCTCGGAGAGTTGAAAGGTCAACTCGAAGTGGCGTTGATAGCAAGCAAACACATTTTTGGATCAGCTGGCGGTCGCGCCACCGGTGCGGTGATTTGCTTCGGCCTGATTTCCTCGATCAGTTCGATGACGTGGATCGGGCCGCGTGTCACCATGTCGATGGGCGAAGATCATTGGCTACTGCGATTGCTTGGACGCAAAAACAGACACGGTATCCCCACGAACGCGATCGTCCTGCAACTGCTAATGGTGAATTTGCTTTTACTCACCCGAAGTTTCGAAGACGTCGTCCGCTACACTCAATTCAGCTTGTTGGTCTGCTCGCTCCTGGCTGTGCTCGGCGTGATTGTGCTCCGTTTCAAACATCCGAAAATCACGCGTCCGTACCGAGTCTGGCTCTATCCAGTGCCGCCTGCTGTCTTCTCGGTGATCACAATTTGGATGATGTTTTACCTGTTGCGCTGGCATACCGCGGAATCCCTCGCTGGCCTCGGCACGGCGCTTTGCGGTTTGCTCATCTATTTTGGCGCGGGAAAACGCCACTCGCCATGAAGAGGCACCACTTGGGAAAAGTGGTGCAACTTTGCAAGTTGTGCATCCGAGGACGCAAGTTACAAACTCGCGCCACATTGTCTGTAGCCGTGGCGCTGGCCGGCGTGTTCAGCGTTCATGCACGGGAAGCTCCCGAGCTTGCTCCTCGCGCACTTCCCGTAGCTGCAGGGCCAAACGACATTGCGCGCTTCCTTGCTGGGATGCCGGTGCGGGCGGAATCACCGCTCGCCCCGCTTACGCGCGATCCGGCATGGCAGGAACACGCCGCATTTTTTGAGAAGGAATTCTCAAAACTCAATTTGCGCCAGCTCCAAAAACTGCATGCCTGGGAAGAGACTTATCTCCCAGAGGCCATGCAACCGATTCCCGTCGCGTTTTACATGTTCAGCGGTCCCGATTTTCTTTATGTCGATCAATTTTTTCCGCGCGCCTCTGTCTACGTGCTTTGCGGAAAGGAAGGAATGGGGCCGCCACCCGATCCGTTGCGCATTGCAAATCTCTCCGGCGCACTCGGAAACCTAGAGAACGCGATGAAATCCTCGCTGGAGACGACCTACTTCATCACTAAAGATATGAAAATCGATTTGCAACAGCAGAACCTCAACGGCGTGCTGCCGATTCTCTACGCTTTCATCGCGCGCGCCGATAAATCAATTAGCAACGTGACGTTTGGCTCTCTGAACAGCGCCGGCACCTTTCAGGAAAGCGCCCCGGGGAAGAAAGGCGGCAGTATTCCCGGCGTACGGATCCGCTACACCGATAATCAATCGGGCGATTCACAAACAATGTATTATTTCATCACCGATATTTCGGACGGCGGAATCAAAGCGACGCCGGGTTTCTTGAAATTTTGCCAGCGATTCGGCATCGCCTCGAGTTTTCTCAAATCTTCCTCGTATCTGATGTTCGAGAACGGCTTCGCCACGATCCGCAATTTTATTCTCGATCACAGCAACAGAATTGTGCAGGACGATTCGGGAATTCCGCTGGCTTATTTCGACCCAAACAGGTGGAGTCTGCGTCTCTTCGGCGTTTACCTCGGCCCGATCGAGCTCTTCAAACAACATTATCAGCCCAGACTGCAGGAGCTTTTCGCGCAAAGCAATCCACCACCGATCGAGTTTGGGTTCGGGTACCGCTGGAACTGGAAGGAGGCTAATTTGATGGTGGCGACGCGCAAGTAATGTTCGCCACGAATGCCAGAGACGTGAATTGCGACTACTGAAATCTGCGGAACCAGGAGTACGGAAAGACGTCTCCCGGGCAATCAGTTGGCCAGCGTGGCGGATTCATCTCGCGATGCGGCCGGACCGGGATATCGCCCCTGTCGATCTTGCCGCAGCGCTCTCGCAAGTAGCGAATGAGTTCCTCACACGATTCGAGCTGTGCGCGAGTTGGCTGGTCGCGATTGAAATCGCCCACCAGACAAATACCGAGCGAAATATTGTTCAAATAATCGCTGTGCACGTGGCCGCCATTGATCTGGCGGCGCCAGCGGTCGCCCACTTCTATCTGGCCGTTGCCAGTCGATGTTCCGTTGCCGATCACGAAATGATAAGCAAGGCCATTCTGCATCCGGCGGACGTGCCGATGGTAATAATCGAACGCCCGCGCGTTGCCCTGCCGGGTTCCACTGTTGTGCACGACGATGAATTGCCACCGTCGCCGTTTCACCGGCGCGCGACGGATCGCTTCGATCACCGATCTCGTCAGATAACGGTAGCTGGTTGGACGAGTCCGTGACCATGGCCACAAAAAGAATCTGCGCGGCGGTGGCGACGGCGTTGGCTCGAAACCCTGATCTTCTTCGAAACCAGACTTCTCGATTACAACCTGCGCGCGTTCCTCCGCCGTGGTGGCACGCGGAATTTTTGGCGTCGGGCATGGTGCTGGCGACGGCAAGGCTACCGCGCGACGCGGCGGTGGTGTTGGACTTTCCGTCGCCACGGGAGTTTCTGCTAAGACTGGTCCCGGAGTTTTTTCGGGCCTTGGCGACTCTTCTTCCTTGAATGTTTTGGATTTGGCCGTTTTCCTTGGCGATGGAGAGGCTTCTTTCTTCCGCGATTTTTTCTTTGCGGTTTTCGGTTTAGGCGTTGGGCTCGCCGATTTTTTTCGTCTTTGTGAAGCGACAGGCGGCTCGGGTGTTTCACTGGGTCTTGGTCTCGGAGTTGCCTCCTCTTCTTCGCCAGATTCTTTTGCCAGCTTCGATTTACCAGGATGTTGAGATTCTCCTGCTGCTGGTGATGCCTCGGTATCGTGCGTCGATTTCTCCGTTACCGTTTTCGCTTTTGCGACCGGGCTGGGTGATTCTTTTGACTCTCCTGTTGCCCGCTTCGCTTTACGAATCGGAGGTGATGCTTCTGGTGTAGGAGAAGCAGCACGCTTCTTCTTCGACTTTTTCGCCACCGGACTGGGCGATTTTGCTGGCTTCGGTGAAGAGGCGCTGCGCGCCTCCTGTTGCTCCGAAGATTCATCGCGCTGATTTCTTTCGTCTTCACCGACCTGCGCGCGGAGAAGAGTACCAGCGATCGCGCCCAGCGCGAGTGCAGTTGCGAGCCAAAGGCGAAAGCGCACCGCATCGGAGCGTAACAGAGCGCGCGGCTCGATCAACCCCGAACGCTTTCAGATTCAAGCTGCCCGTGTGGCAGGAGCGGGCGTAGAGCCCGCAGTTTTACCCATCCGTTCGCATTCGCGGCGAAGAATCGCGTTCAATTTCCCGCCAAGAAGGAGCAGCAAACAGGTTAGATACATCCAGGTAAGCAGCACGATGATGGATGCCAGCGCGAGATACGTCGGGTTGTACCGGTCATATCTTGTCACGTAAAATTGAAAGAGTTTCGTGGCGATAATCCAACCAGTGGAAAAGAAAATCGCACCCGGCAGCGCCTGGCGGACCGTGAGATAATTTTCCGGCGTCAGAAGATAAAGAGCCAGCGCCAGGATGATCAGGGCCAGCGCCGTGAATACCAGACTCAACCCTGCGATCCATGCTTGCAGCGGAAAGGGGAGTTGAAAATTCACTTCCGCAATGCCGGCGAGTCTTTGGCCAAAAACAATCGCATTAAAACAAAAAAGAATCGTGATGCCGAACCAGAAGAGCATGAAAAATGAGATGATGTATTTCGACCACCAATGTCGATCCTCTTGCACGCCGTGCGTTTGACTCAGGGCACGGGAGATCGTCGCAATAAAAACTGTGCCGAAATAAATCCCGAGAATAATGCCGGCGTTTGCGAGGATGCCGCTGGAGCCTGTCACGACCACGCTCGCCATGGCGGTATCGAGGATGTCTTGCACTTTGGGATCAGGTGGTATGAAACTTTTTAGCAGAACAAACATTCCATGCAGTTTTGCCGGATCGGTGCCAAAGAGGCCGAGCAAATGCCAGAGGAAAAGCAGTACCGGCGCCAGCGCAAAAAGGAGCAGATACGCCATCTGCGCGGCAAGCCCGGTTGTCGTGTCGGTCGCGGTTTCCCAAACCAAGCGCCGCGCCACGCGCCAAATGAATCCGATATACTTCATCCGTCGCTCCAGAGTTTACTTTGCCCGATATAAATATCCATTAAACTCGGAATGCTTCGCGAGTAGATTTTCCCTTCGCTTACTGCTTCCATCGTTACTTGTCTCCGCCTAACGAATTGTGAAAAAGAGAATCCTGATCCTGACCGCCGGTTTCGGAGAGGGCCACAACAGCGCGGCGCGCGGAGTGCGCGACGCTCTGGCCCGCGTCGCGCCGGACCAAACCGAGGTGGAATTGCGGGATCTGTTCGCCGAAGCCTACGGACCGGTCAACGAACTCGTGCGCCGAAGCTATCTCGCGTTGGTGAATTCAGCGCCGCGCGCTTGGGGAGTCGTTTATCGCTGGCTCGATCGCAAGACAGATTACGATAAGGAATTCCGGCGATTCACTCGACTCAAAGATCATTTCGCTCCATTGCTCGACCGTTTTCGCCCGGACGTCGTCGTTTGCTCTTTTCCAGGCTATCCGAATGCACTCCAGGAGATTTTGGGCTCAGACAGACAGTGCAAATGTGTAGTCGTCATCACCGATTCGATCACGGTTAACGCGGCTTGGTATCGCAGTTCCGCCGATTACTTCCTCGCTCCAAATGAACAAAGTGCCGCCGTTCTGCAGAGAGTGGGAGTCGCGCTGGAAAAAATCAAGATATTCGGATTTCCTGTGAACCCAAAATTTGCTGATTTCACCAAAGATCGACAATTACCTTCCGGCAATTCCAAGCGCCGCGTTTTGTACATGATCCATGCGGCAACACGCGGCGCGCCGGAATTGGTGCGGCTGCTCGCGGATCTCGGCCTCGATCTTACGGTGACGATCGGCCGTGCCGCTAAACTCCGACGGGCGATTGAAGCCGCGACAGACGGCCACCCAACAAAAATCGTTGGGTGGACAGACGAGCTTCCGCACATGCTGCACGAGAGTCATTTGCTCATCGGAAAAGCCGGCGGCGCAACGGTGCAGGAAACGATCGCGGCGCGTTGTCCGATGATCATCAATCACGTCGTTGCCGGTCAGGAGGAAGGAAACGCTCGCTTGATCGTCGAAACCAATTCTGGTGCGATCGCGCTTTCGCCCAGGGAAGTTGTCGCGCAGGTCAAACGTGCGTTCGCCGATGGCGCAAAACAATGGCGCGAATGGGTGGCGAACATCAGCAAGTTGAGCCGTCCGCGCGCTGCCCTCGATACCGCGGAATTCCTGATATCACTGTAGATGGCAAACGACGAATGGACACGAATCGAGACGAATAATTGGTGTTTACTGTCCGGCAGCCGCCGGGTTGGTGGTTACTCAGACCAGATCTCTTCGCCGATGCAAAATGCTCGCATCACCTCCAGCTCCGGAGAGAGAATGACGAAATCCGCGTCAGCGCCGGCGGCCAGCCGTCCTTTGGTCTCGAGGCCAACGGCCTGCGCAGGATTTCCTGTCGCCATCATCACGACCTCGTGCAGCGGAAGATCGACATCACGAACCATTGTCCGGACGAGATCGATCATGCGTGACGCGCTGCCCGCCAGCGCGGAGCGGTCGGCAAGCAAACAAACGCCGTCTTCCACGATGCAATCACTGCCGAAAAGCGAAAATTGAGATCCATCGGGCAACCCAGCGCCGGCAGTTGCATCGGTAACAAGACAAATTCCACTAGCGCCCTTCGCGCGATACAACATCTTCATCAACGTCGTCGAAACGTGATGACCGTCCGCGATCAGTTCACAACTGATCTGCGGTTCGCTTAATGCGAACTCGAGCAAACCGCCAATTCGATAGACTCCGCGGCGGCGCGCTGAGGACATGCAATTAAATGTATGCGTCGCGCTGCGCATGCCGTGGTCGAATGCAACGCGCGCGTCTTCGTCCGACGCGTCGCTATGACCGCCACTCACCGAAATGCTGTGCGCCCGTAACCTGTCAATCAAATCGAAGGCGCCTCGAATTTCCGGAGCGAGCGTCACCCGTTTGATGACGCCAGCGAATTCAAGCAAGCCCGCGATGGATTCCGGTGCCGGCTCGCAAATAAATTCCTCGCGTTGCGCGCCGCGCTTCGCTTTTGAGATGAACGGGCCTTCCAGGTGAACGCCCGCAATCGCGTTGATAGGGCGTGACCGTGGGGCGCGCCGCTGTATGCAATCTCGAACGGCACTCAGGACCTCGACGAGCTTGTCGATCGGCGCTGTCGCTGTCGTTAGCAAAAGCGAAGTAGTTCCGCCGCTCGCATGGAAATCGCAAATCGAGCCAAATGCTTCGGCAGATGCTTCCATGGTGTCGCGGCCAACGGCGCCGTGCACATGAAGATCGACAAAACCTGGCGCGAGATAATTTCCGTAGAGATCGATAGTGCCTTTCCCGCGCGCTAGTGTTTTCTCGCGAATCGCCCTAATTTTTCCTTGTTCCGCGACAACTTCGAGTCCATCGCGAATTCCATCCGGAAAAATCAAACGCGCGTTTGTGAAAATCATCGTTAGCAGAGCGAGAATCTGTAGGGGAAGCGGTTGGCTTCCCACGAGACGACAACGTCCTGCCCCTACAGTGATATCGCCCAACCGGAACTAATTGCGTTTGGACGCAGTAAAGTCCATCCTCTCAGGACGATGAATTTCGAATACGACGTCGTAATCATCGGCGGCGCATTTTCCGGCGCTGCGACCGCGCTCATGCTGAAACGCAAACGGCCCGAAGCGCGCGTCCTCATCATCGAAAAAACAGCTGAGTTTGATCGAAAGGTAGGCGAATCGACTACCGAGGTGAGCAGTTGTTACATGACGCGCATTTTGAGCCTGACCCATTACCTCGGGCACGAGCAACTAGCAAAACAGGGACTCCGGCTGTGGTTTTCGAGTCAGCCCGATCAACGCTTTAACGATTGCGTCGAGGTCGGTACGCGCTACCAGAGCCGATTACCAGGTTTTCAAGTGGACCGGGCAAAACTTGATTCGCACATGCTCCATCTCGCAGTGCGGGCGGGTTGTGAGTTATGGCGTCCGGCAAAGGTAACAAACTTCGAACTGAACAACGGGAATAGTCAAAGGGTTAGCACCATTGCCGATCTTGGCGAACGCACGGCAACTTGCCGGTGGATCGTCGATGCCACAGGCCGCGCGACTATGTTCGCCCGAAAGTTCGGCCATTTTAGGCCGAATACCGATCATCCCATCAACGCTGTCTGGGCACGATTCAGCGGCGTCAAGGAGTGGGACAGCTATGACTGGCGGGAACGTTTTCCGGATTACGCTAATGATTGCCGCACCGCGCGTGAGTGGGCCACAAATCATCTTTTCGGCCGTGGCTGGTGGGTCTGGATCATTCCGTTGTGCGGGGGCGACGTCAGTGCCGGGATCGTTTACGACAGCCGCATTTTCAAATTTCCAGAAGGACCAAGTCTGGGGCAACGGCTGCACGCGCATATTCTTAGCAATCCCGTCGGTCGTGAAATTTTTGGGGCGGCACGCGTAATCGAAGGCGACGTGCATGCCCTCTCAATGTTGGCGTATCACAGCGAGAAAGTCTGCGGCGACGGTTGGGCTGCAGTGGGAGACGCTGCTGGTTTTATCGATCCACTTTACAGTCCGGGTCTCGATTTTTGTTCTTACTCCTCCTACTACGTGGCCGATTTACTGGCACGCAGTTTATCGGGCGATCATGTCACGGATCGGCTCAATCATTACAACCAACAATATCCGATTACTTACCGCTACTGGTTCGAGAGTCTGTACAAAGACAAATACCATTACATGGGCGACGCCGATCTGATGTCGGCTGCGCTCCTGCTCGATGTGAGCAGTTACTACCTCGGTTTGGTCCGCGCAGTTTATCGCGATCCGGAATGTGCATTCCTCAATCTGCCCTTCACAGGTATCGGCGGCAGATTAGCTCGGAACATGATGACTTTTTATAGCCGACGTCTTGTCGCGTTAGCGAATCGCAGATGGGCGACGGGTTACTACGGCAAGAGAAACGCCGGCTGGCGCGAGCTCTATGACGGATTCGTTCCGGATATCCGACTTCGCAAACAGATTTCACGTGGACTGCTGCGCTGGTGGAAATGCGAACTGATCAATCTAGGATTGATGTTACGCCGACGAGCAACAGTCCCTGTAAGTCAGCCTTCCACCGCGACAACGGAAGCGTGGTAAGGCGCGACTGTGAGGAGAATGCGCCGTCGATCTTACGGATTGAGCAACCCGGCGTACCAGCGCAGGAAAACATCGCCAAAAAACAGCCAGCTTACTGCGCTAAACGCCAGATAAGGTCCGAACGGCAGCTTGGCCGACCAAACACGCTTTCCCACGATGAGAGTGATCAGGCCGACGATCGAACCGAGAAGCGAGCCCGCAAAAAGACTGAACAAAACCCCGCGCCATCCGAGAAATGCACCGATCGCAGCGAGAAATTTCAAGTCGCCGCGGCCCATTGCTTCCCGAGGGATCACCAGCTCGTACGCGACGCCTGAAATTTCGTTTACACGATCCAGCAAAAACTGTTCGCCCTCGGCAGTGACCCGGTCATAATGAAAATCCAGCGTTACATTTCCATAAATGTGATTGTCGATCTTCGCCTCGCCGCATTGCAGCACTAGTCGATCTTTCTCGCGAGCGAAATGATCGCTCCACAAGCTCTTTTCGCTGCCGACAACGAAATCGGCGTCATCTTCCTGTTTTGTCCATGTGAACGGCGTAGGCGCGTCGAAGCGGATCTTCTTTCTTCCAAAAGCGATTTTGCCTGCTTCCAATACGAGCAAAAGAATTACGTAGCCCAGAGCAGCCGCGAGCAGACAACGAACACTCGCAGCGAGCCGTGAATTTGTCTCCATTAAAGCTGGCACTGCCAGGCTGGCGAGGATTCCCGCGATGATCCCGCCGATAGTTACTCGGTCGGGAATGATGAAATGATCGAAGTCGATAAATGTTCCGACGACCAGGAGCGAAACAAAAATCCAGTAAGCGATAGCCATCTGCCACGGGAAGCTTTGCCAGATCGCGAGGAAAAGAAGTGCGGTCAGTAATTCAACGGCAAAATAGCGAAAAGAAATTTTGGCGCCGCAGTTTGCGCAGCGGGCGCGGAGCCATAGCCAGCTAATCAGCGGAATGTTCTGATGCCAGAGGATCGGTTTCTTGCAAGCTGGGCAGAACGACCGGCGCGGCCGGTTAATAGAAAGATCGACAGGCAAACGATAAATACAGACGTTGAGGAAGGAGCCAACTGCAGCGCCCAGGACAAAAGCGAAGCCGCGCAAGAGAAGTTGGGAAGCCTGCATCATCAGAGCCCGCCCACGGGGCGTTTGCTCGAAGCGTAGGCTATCGCGACGCCAAATCGAAACATTTAACAACGACTGGCGCGAACTGTTCCGCTGTTTGATAGATCATGCGGTCTCGCCCAGGAAAGAATGGCGGGGCCTTGTCAAAGAGAAATCACGGAATAACGAAAGACTGCGCACGCGTTTTGGCCTGCTCACGTGCACGCGGGGAGGGCAGCCAAACTGGTGCGCCGTGTGGAACGACGTGACGCCAGCGGGTGTCGAAACGCCAGAGGCCGGCGGCGCGCGCGACTTCGAGGGCGCTGCAGAGTTCGTCACTGGAGATGCCGCGGTTGATTTCGGCGAAGCGCGGTTCGGTCTCGGCTTTGTGAGCCGGATAATACTGGTCCATCACGTTGACGTAGGTGTCGCGCGACACATTCTCGGCGATCCAATGCATGATCTCGCGGGTGTCATCGAGGAGACCAGGCATGACCAGATGGCGCACGAGAACGCCGCGCAATGCCAGACCGTCCTCGTCCACTTTCAACTCGCCGACCTGCGCATGCATCGCCGTGATCACGGCGCGCGCGGCGTCCGCGTAATCGCTGGCGACGAGATATTTTCGGCAGTGCTCGGCGTCCCACAGCTTGAAATCAGGCATATAGATGTCCACCAACCCGTTCATCCATCGAATGCTTTCGAGGTTGTCGTAGGCCGAGGTGTTATAGACCAGCGGCAAACGCAAGCCGCGCTCGACCGCGATCACCAGCGCTTCGAGAATTTGTGGCACCACGTGTTCCGGCGTGACGAAGTTGATGTTGTGGCAACCGGTCTGCTGGAGATCGAGCATGATCTGTGCGAGCTCTGAGGCCGTGACTTCTGCTCCTTCGCCGAACTGGCTTGTCTCAAAGTTCTGGCAAAAAACGCAGCGTAGATTGCACCAGCCGAAAAAGATCGTGCCGGAGCCGTTCCATCCACGCAGACAATCTTCTTCCCCGAAATGTGGGAACGCGCTGGCCACCCGGGCGAGCCGGCCGCTCTTGCACACCCCGATCTTGTTGTTGAACCGGTCGATCTCGCAGTCGCGTGGACAAACCCGACAGGACCTCAGCGATTCGATCGCTTGCTCGGCACGATCTTGAAGAACACCCTCCTGGAAAGCCTTCACGTAAGCCGGCTCAAAATCTTTGTGCGATAGAACGAACCGCCCGCCTCCTTCCAACTCAATGGGCGCAGAGCCGTTGTGACAGCGGAGAAAATTATTCGCGATCAGTCTCATTGTTGGCATGCCTGCAGCCGCAAGGTTAGTCCTGCAACGCTCAACGCTCAATGTCCAAGCCGCTAGTATTTATGGTGACGAGGCGGCGCGCTGAATTATAGTCGGTAGGTCGGGCGAATATGGTTGTCAAAACGGAGAAGGAACTGAGCGAAGCGCTACGTAGCCATTGGCTGAAAGCGGTGGCGGCGATCGAGCTGCGCAATTTCGGCTACGCGATCTCGCTGCTGCAGGGGATCCTTAAACAGGAGCCGCAATTTCTTACTGGCCGACAACTACTGCGGCGCGCGGAGGTAACCAAAAATAAATCGGCAAAGAAAAGTTTCCTCAATATCTCGACCGCGCCGATCGCGGTCATGAAGGCGCAGCGCGAAATTAAAAAGGATCCGCAGCGCGCAATTGAAATGTTGGAAAAAGTTTTGGAAGAAGAGCCGTACAATCGGCAGGCGAACCTGGTGTTAAAGGAAGCAGCGTTGGCGGCCGACTGGCCGGAAATTGCCGTGTTCGCATTGCAAACGTTGCTCGAGGAAAATCCGCGCGATGTGAAAGTGCTACACGAACTGGGGCGTTTGTATCACCAACTTGGAGAAAATGATCGGGAGGTCGAAGTCTATAGTCGCATTACCGAGATCGATCCGCTCGATGCGGAGGCGCTTCGCCTAGGCAAAGACGCCTCGGCCCGCGCCTCAATGAAGAGCGGTGGGTGGACGCACGCCGAGAGTTATCGCGACTTGATCAAGGACAAAGAGGCGGCGATTTCGCTCGAGCAACAAAGCCGGATGCAGTTGAGCGCCGAATCGCTTGATGAACAGATCGCCGAAACATATGCGCGCCACCGGGCAGAGCCGACGAGTGTCGATCTTGCGCGACGTCTCGGCGCATTAAATGAGCAAAAGCAGGATTTCGAGGCGGCAATTGGCTGGTATCAGCATGCCGCCAATCTGACAAAAGGCGCCGATACCGGATTGATTCGGAAAGTTTCCGACTTGAAAATCAAACGGCTCGACCGTGAGATTACCAGACTCGAAGAATCTCTCGCAGGCCACGACTCGGGCCATGAGCTTTATGAGCAAAAGTCTGATGAGCTAAACGTCGCGAAAAAGGAGCGGGCGGAGATCCTGCTTCAGGATGCGCGCAAACGTCTGGAACGAAACCCGACCGATTTGCAGCTTCGCTTTGAGCTTGGCGAACATCTTGCGAATGCCGGGCTTTTTCGCCAAGCGTTGCCGGAACTGCAGCGCGCCCGGCAAAATCCCAACGCGCGCCTGAAGGCGATGAACCTGCTTGGCCGCTGTTACTGCGAATTGGGCATGCTTGATTTGGCGATGAAGCAATTGGAAGAAGCGGCCAAAGAAATTTTGTCGATGGACGCGATGAAGAAGGAAATTGTTTATAACCTCGGTCTTGTTTACGAGCGGATGGGCCAACGGGAAAAATCGCTAAACTGCATGAAGCAGATTTACGAAGTCGATTACGGCTACAAGGACGTCGCGACGCGAGTGGAAAGCTCCTACGAACAAAACATCCGGCAGTCGTGATCGGATTCTAGACGCCCCAAAGAACTTGGGAAGCAGAATTGCCGCTCTTGTCATGCGCCGGTTTTTATACAAAGCTTCTGCGCAGAGTCGCATCCAAGCTCACGCGCAAATGCGATTCTCAAATGCCGGCTGAGCCGGTGATTATGCAAAAATAATCCCAACGAGGAACCCCTATGAAACGAAAACTTATATCAGTCTCAGCAATCGCGGCGGTTGCGATGACAGTCATCACCATCTGCGTTATTGGAAGCGTTCACGCCCAAACCGATTCGGGAATCGGCAGCAATCCCCACATTCGGGCACAATCCGCCCCGACGACATCACCCGGCACCACCACCATCGTGAAAATGAGTCAGAAGGACGTGAACTTCATCCAGAAAGCGGCAGGTGGCGGCCAGCAGGAAGTTGAGAATGGGAAAATGGCCGAGAAACAGGGTAAAAGCGCAGAGGTGAAAAGCATCGGCGCACGCATGGTGGCTGATCACACGAGGATCGGCAAGGAGTTGGCTGCGCTGGCCAACCGCAAAGGCGTCAACTTCAATACCAGCAGTGTTAAGGCGCAAAACATCGGTACCGCGGATTTTGACAGAATGTATTTGAAGCTGCTCGAGGAGGTCCATAGAAAGGACATCGCCGAGTTCGAAACAGAGGCCAAGAGCGGGGATGACAAAGAGCTGAAAGCTTGGGCTTCGAAAACTATCCCGACACTGAGGCAACACCTGACCATGGTCGGGGACGCGGTGAAAAAAACGCGGTAATCAAGGGAACTTGCTTTTACGCCGCAGCACGCTCGGCAGGGCGTGCCGCGTATGTTTTTCGGCAACAGGCTTCTCCTTTTGCCTGCGAGAACCGCTTTGCTTTTGCGACCCGAGGCTCAATCCTCTGACTTATGCGGAAGACCAAAATCGTCTGCACACTTGGCCCAGCCAGCGAACGCCCCGACGTGTTGCGGCAATTGATTGATACTGGAACCGACATCTTCCGGTTGAACATGAGCCATGCAAGCCATCGCTCCGTCCGCGACGTTGTACCGCGTATCCGCGCACTCGCGAAAGAGGCGCATCGACCGGTTGCCATGCTGCTCGATACGCAGGGCCCAGCCATTCGTACGGGCGAATTGAACGCCGATCTCCATTTAAAACAGGGGGACACTCTGGAGCTAACCGTTGCCGACGCGAAAAGTGAAGAGCCGTATTCTGTGGATGTAAATTATGACGGATTCATCGATGATGTTTCCGTTGGCGATACCGTTCTTGTAGATAACGGCCTGATCAGGCTCATGGCCATCGAAAAAGGCGAGAAGCGGATTCGCTGCAAGGTGATCATTCCAGGCACACTCGGCTCGCGGCGCCACATCAATCTTCCCGGTGTTCACGTCAATCTTCCGCCGCTCACGGAAAAGGACATTGCTGATATTTCACTCGGGGCAGAGCTCGATGTCGATTTTGTCGCGCTGAGTTTCGTCCGTGAGAAAAGCGATTTGGACCAACTGCGTCGTGCTCTCGCCGAAAAGAAGAGCAAGGCTTTGATCGTAGCTAAAATTGAGGATCAATTGGCGGTCGGAGCGATCACGGAGATGATCGAAGGCGCGGATGCGATCATGATTGCCCGCGGCGACCTGGCAATCGAATGCCCCATGGAAGAACTACCGATAATTCAACGGCGAATCGTGAAGTCCTGTATTCGGCTTGGCAAGCCTGTGATCGTCGCGACGCAGCTGCTCGAATCGATGATCACCAATCCACTGCCGACTCGAGCCGAAATTACAGACGTAGCGAACGCCGTTTTTGAGCAGGCGGACGCAATCATGCTGAGCGCCGAAACAAGTCTTGGACGTTACCCCGTCGAATGCGTCCGGGTGCTCGATCGTATCGCGTTACGTATCGAGCGCGACGGCGGCGCGGGTTATGCAGCGGAAGCAATTCTCGAAGACGACCGGCAAAAGACCATTGCTTCCGCTGTGGCTCTAGCCAATTCGCTGGAGCGCGCAAAGCTTGTTGTCTTTACCCGGCACGGCACGATGGCGCGCAACGTCTCGAACATTCGTCCGGAAAACGCGCCGATTTTCGGCTTCACATCGAGCGAAAGAGTTTACCGGCAGTTGTCGATCTTGTGGGGCGTTTATCCCGTGAGAATTAATTTTGCCGACGATCCGAGCGCGACGATCGAGGTCGCGGAAAAGTTTTTGCGCCAACACAAATTGACGGTCGCGGGAGATCAACTGGTGATCATCAGCGATATTCGGGTAGGCGATGAACGCATCGATTCCGTGCAATTGCGCGCCGCGAAATAAAAAACGCGCGAAGTTGCCCTCCGCGCGTTCGCGAACGAATGCCTGCGTTAAGCTTCCACCGGCAGCTCGACATCGACCGGCCGCTCTTTCTTGCTTAGAGCCCGGCGTAGCTTCGAGAGTGCGATGTTCTGCAACTGCCGGATGCGCTCGCGCGTCACACCGAATTTCTTGCCGACTTCCTCAAGCGTCTTTGGCTTGCCGCCATCCAGACCGAAACGCTGGAAAATGATTTTCTTCTCGCGATCATCGAGGACATCCAGCAAACCGCCGACTTCGTTGCGAAGGTTCTTATCGCGTAGCAATTCAAACGGCGTCTGAGCGTCCTCGTCGCCGACAATTTCACCGAACTCCGTGGAATCATCGTCGCTGATTGGCGCGTCGAGCGAAGCTGGACGGATGGACACGGTCTTCAGCTGCGAAACTTTTCCGCTGGCGATGCCGATTTCATCACCCAGCTCCTCGTCCGTCGGTTCACGGCCGAGTTCCTCACTCATTTGCAAGGAAACCCGGCGCATCTTGGAGATCTTGTCCACGAGATGCACAGGTAGACGGATCGTCTTACTCTGATTAGCCAGCGCGCGCTTGATGGATTGCTTGATCCACCACGCGGCGTACGTGCTCAGCTTTCCGCCTTTTGCGGGATCAAACCGTTCCACAGCCTTCATCAGGCCAATGTTGCCCTCAGAAATCAGGTCCAGAAGCGGGAGACCAAGATTCGCATAATCATGCGCGATCTTGACCACCAGACGCAAATTAGACCGGATCATCAGAGCTCGCGCCTCGCGATCACCCTTTTTGATTTTCGCAGCCAGCTCGATCTCCTGGTCCGGAGTCAACAGCGGGATTTGCCCGATCTCGCGCAGGTAAATCTTAATTCCGGTATCACTATCTTCAGCAGCCATATAACTCTTTTTCATCAAACTCTTGGGGGGCTTGGATCGACAACTTCCTGTATATTGTATTCGTCGATGCCTGGTCGATCACGCGTTGTAGCATCTTGAGAACTATTTAACAACGTTAAATATTCGAATCTGTGACAGCCTCCAGAGGCGTCTTGTTCAATCTTTTTGGAGACACGCGGGCTCGCGATTCCCCGGCTCGTTTGCGTGAATCCTCAATCAATTTAACGAACTCCACGACGGCAAGTCGCGCATTTCTCGCCCTCCCACGCTGCGATCCTCTGCAACGCCGTCTTTGTCCAGTCACCGCAGTTTCCAATCATGGGGCGCGCTATCAAATGCGCTTTGCCCCTCGAGCTTCGGCGCGCGAAAGCCGGACAAAACGCGCTTGTGGTTCAAACGGCCCGGGATAAGAAAGGCACCCGCGCTCTTTCCAGCGATAACTACGGCAAAGTTTTCTTCATCTCAATTTGAGCACGACCAACCTTCATTCAGGCTGACGAAGCCGTTCCACTGCATCTTATTCATGGCTGTGAAACCGGTACCGCCAAATACGCCGTTAATACGCCCGTAATTGGATCGACAGCTCTACCTGTAATCTCTCCCTTGTTATTTATGTCTTTGGCAAGTGCGAGAACAGCGGAATAGCTGCCTTTGAGATCGTTGAGGTCTGTGGGGTAGACACCGTGGTCCCAAATAACGGCACGACAATCATTCTGCTCCGCGTCGCATGAGACACCGACTACCTGGCCGGCTTCATTAATACCGTAGGCCTCACTGTCTACATGTTCCGGGACACGTCCTCGCAACGGTTTGAGAGCTTTGATGCCGTTGTCCTTAGTCCAGATAAAAGCGTGTAATATTTCGCCTTCAACAAAGGCGGGGTCGCCGGCAAATCCCACGACATCGCCGTGTTGATTGATTGCCGTCGGCGTATTCCACCACGGGGCTGGCGCATCTGGATAAATATCCATCACGGTGCCATTTTCCCAAAGCACGGCATGCTTGGCCGTATGTCTTCCAACGGCCTGGTCGCAGATACCGGAGATGCCGACGATTTGACCATTATCATTGATCGCCGTCGCAGCTCCCGAGCTGTCGCCGGGGATTAGTGGCAGGTCTTGGATCTGGTCCGGTGGTCCCAGAGTCCACACGGCTGGGCGAAACTGGAGGACTTGGTGGCAAGTCGGGCCACCCGTGCAACACGTGGGGTCATGAACGCCATTCTCCGCCCATCCGACCACCTGACCGAGGTTGTTGGCTCCGGTTGCAAAGCCGTTATTTCCACCAGGAAAATTGGGAAGTCCTCTCATCTGACCCAGGCTCTGTTCCCAAACGAACCCGAGATTGATAAAGCCGATATTGTTAGGCGTACTGTAGAAAGCGAAGCTACTCCACCACTCCCCCAACGGCTCCGGATCGGCAGTTTGAGAAATACCCACGATGATTCCCGCGGTATTCTTCACGTTCCACGTGACACTGCTGTTTGGTCCGCCAAGTGTGTCTAGGTCGGAGAGCAAACCGCTTCGCCACAGCGTAGCGTGCCGGTTCCTATCCGGCAGTCTGGAGTAGCCTGCCGCCCAGCTCTGGTCATTAATGCTGTTTCCCCCGCTACTCGTTCCACCGAATGAAGCGAGGTTGGATACGTTGTACTGCGTCTTTGGCTTTGCCTTTGCCGTTCCCTGTGCCTGTGCGTGCGCCGGCGCTAAAGCCGCTCCGCAGCAAAAAGCAATCAGAATCGTGAAAAGACTTCGGCTAGGTATTTTGGTTTTGAGAAGTGTTGTCATATTTTGTCCTTTGTTGAATTTCTATGACGACACTTTAGGGACTGGCGGTAAGTCACCACCAGAGCCACTTCGCACGTTTGGTACAAGCCACTTCGCTGTGCATTCAATTCAATTAGTTATCCCGCACAGACAAACCAGCCGTTAGTCCCAGCGTCGAAATGACCGAACAAACCACGACCGGCTTGTTCAAAGAGCGCCTGCCGAGAGATGGCAGATTGCCCCGAATTGCCTAATTCAATTTTGAATTAAGTGCTGCCGCCAACTTACTGAGACCTTCACGGATTTGCGCACGCGACCATGCTGCGAACCCGAACGTAAGCGCCGGTTCCGCCTCCGCTTTCATAAAGCAGGATGATAACGGCGACGGTCTGATGCCGATCTCAGTGCAGACGCGAGTAATCAACGGCAAGTTTTCTTTCTGCCGTAGCCAAGCCACGAAGTGCAGTCCGGCCTCTGGGATTTCCAGGACAAAATGCTTCTTCAACAAATCATTGAATTGTTGGATGAAGAATTCTCTTCGGTCAGAATACAATTTCCGCATCCGCTTGATGTGACTGAGAAAGAATCCCTCGGTTAGGAATCGAGCTAGAGTTGCCTGATCAATTGCGGGAGAATGTTGATCCATCACAGCGCGAATCTTGATCATCGGTTCGACCAGCTGCTCCGGTGCCAGGATATAACCCAAGCGCAAGGAGGGGTAGAGAATCTTACTCATTGTGCCTGCGTAGATAACACGACCGCAGTTATCGAGTCCCTGCAAACAGGGGAGCGGGGGACCGGTATAACGAAACTCTGAGTTGTGATCGTCCTCGAAAATGTAAGCATCGCAGGATCGCGCAAAATCGATCAACGCTGTTCTACGCGAGAGACTCATCGTCATTCCGAGCGGGAACTGGTGAGAAGGAGTCACGTAAATTATTTTAGGCGAGCGTTGTTTCGAGGGGCGCGCGATCGTGATTCCTTCCCGGTCAACTGGGCGCGGAATGACGGTTGCCCCGGCGAAACCAAAGGTACGGCGAGCCTGATAGAATCCCGGATCTTCGATCCACGCAACCTCTCCCCGATTTACGAGAGCCATCGCGCTGATCATCATTGCCTGCTGCGTTCCGGCGGTAATGATGATCTGGTCCGGATGACAACGCGCACCTCTGTAATCACACAAATAAGTTGCGAGCGCCTTGCGCAAGTCCGGGTCGCCACGGCTCGATGCGTACTGAAGCAGATGGGCTCCCTTTTTTGCGAGAACTTCTGCTCTGAGTCGTTCCCATATTTCGATCGGAAATTCGTCCAGCGCCGCGACAGCGGGGACGAAAGTTACACCGGGCGGCCCAGCGATTCCGAAATCGAACTGTTTTCCGACCCGGTGATCCGGAATATTTCTTACCCGATCGGAAAGGCGAGGCGGGCGCTCTATGTGTGGTCCTGCTTTTGCCGTTTGCGCACTCAGAAAAGTTTCGGGCAACGGCTCGGCGACGAATGTGCCCGATCCAATTCTCGATTGAAGATAACCTTCCGAATGAAGCCGTGAGAAAGCGACGTTCACCGTGAACCGCGACACTCCTAGGTCGGCGGCCAGCTCCCGAGAGGAGGGAAGTCGGGAAGAGTTGTTGTTGAAAGTTGCCGAAACCAATTCATCGCGAATTTGACGATAAAGCTGTTCATGAAGCGGTTCCTTCGCAGCGCGATCGAGCCGAATCATTTCAAAAGCCATGATCGAATGGCGACGCCGCTGCTTCTTACCGAGTTTTTTAGCTGAACCTCTTTTCACGTTTGGATTGTGCTCATTAAGCCAACTGCCCGTGACCGCAAGCCAAGGTCAAAGTGGTATGGCCATTTTGATCTGAGTGGACTGTTGACACTTTATGATACGACCAGAGACTAATATGAAAATGCAAACGCCGGTTAGCGATCGCGTCGAGACGAAAGGCCTAGTCTATTTTGCCCGGATGCTGGACAAAATCAGATTAAAAGCGCGAGGCGAATTGCCCCCGGATTATTTTGTCGGCGTGGACGACGACCCAACGATGTTCGACGCGCGTTGCACGAGATTTCTCGGAGTCAATTATGATGAACTTGCAGATCGAACGCTAAAAGGCGGGTCGGATGAAGAGATTCTGGAATGGTGTTTCGAGCACGGCCGACGCCCCAGCGAAGAGGAAATCTCGATCTGGAATGCGTTTCTTACCAAGCGTGGATGGCGAGATGACGCGAGCGCAGACTTGCAAGCAGCTAAGGAGCGATCAGGTTTCGGCGATCGCAACGACATCCAAACCTGGGTGGATCTGCACGACGCCGAAGAAGGCCGAACCCCGAGAGCGATTTACGGCCGCTGACAATTGATCTGAGTGCCAGCAGTTAGTCTCGCTATTCCAAGGCGGGAACGATGACGCGACGCGCCGTGGAATCTTCCAAGCTTCCCCTGCAGCTGTTTCTCTGGCAACCTTCCAGGAATGCTGGCGAAAATTTATTCGGCTGCCGTCTATGGCGTCGATGCGTATGAAGTTGAGATTGAAGTGAACGGGGCGGGTGGCGATCCGAACATCGTCATTGTTGGACTACCGGATGCCGCAGTGAAGGAGAGCCGCGACCGTGTTACAACGGCGATCTCGAACAGCGGTTACTATTGGCCGCGGGGTCGTACTACGATCAATCTCGCCCCGGCCGATATCAAAAAAGAAGGTCCAAGCTTTGATTTACCGATTGCGCTCGGAATGATCGCGGTGACTGAGGAACTGGATAGTTCGCCATTCGAGAATTTCAGTTTTGTCGGCGAGCTGGCCTTGGACGGATCAGTGCGCGCTGTGAAAGGCGTACTGCCAGTAGCATTGGAAGCGCGCCGGCGCGGAAAGCACGCGTTGTTTGTGCCGGAACCAAATGCGCTCGAGGCCGCCATGGTTGATAAGATCGACATCTACGGCGTGCAAAACTTGCGGCAGACGTTCGCCTTCTTGCGCGGCGAAATCGCGCTTCTGCCTACACGCGCCGATCTGACTGTTTTAGCGATGTGAAAGGTCAGGGCCATGTCAAGCGTGCGATCGAAGTAGCCGTGGCCGGAGGTCACAACGCCTTAATGATCGGACCGCCCGGCTCGGGCAAATCGATGCTGGCCAAACGCATCCCCACAATCATTCCACCGCTCTCGCTCGAGGAAGCGATTGACACAACGAAGATTCACAGCATCGCCGGCGTGCTCGACGCCGAAAAATCTTTCGTCTCCACCCGACCGTTCCGGGCGCCACATCACACCATCAGCGATATCGGGCTGCTCGGCGGCGGCACGTTTCCAAATCCGGGGGAAGTGAGCCTCGCCCACAACGGCGTCCTTTTCCTCGATGAGCTGCCGGAGTTCAAAAGATCGGCGTTAGAGGTGATGCGGCAGCCGCTCGAAGACGGGAAAGTCACTGTGTCGCGCGCGGCAGGCAGCGTCACTTTTCCCTCGGAGTTCATGCTGGTCGCCGCGATGAATCCGTGCCCCTGCGGCTACTTCGGCGATTTAAAGCGCGAATGCCGTTGTGGCCCGGTGCAGGTGCAGCGATATCGTCAACGCATCTCCGGGCCGTTGCTTGACCGCATCGATTTGCACATCGAAGTGCCCGCCGTCGAATATCGTGATGTCGCCAGCGAACGCACTGAGGAAGCTTCTGCTGTCATCCGAGAGCGCATTATCTGTGGACGGCAACTTCAGCAAGAGCGTTTTCGTAATGACTCGAAAGTTAATTGCAACGCGCGCATGGCCACGCGTCAGCTCAAGCAACACTGCAAGCTCAGCCAGGACTCGCAGGAACTGATTCGCGTGGCGATGAGCGAATTGAATCTCAGCGCCCGCGCCTACGATCGGATCCTGAAAGTCTCGCGCACCATCGCTGATCTCGACCGAAAAGCGGAGATCGCGCCCGAGCACGTCAGCGAAGCCATCCAATATCGCACTTTCGATCGGACGCTCTGGATTTAGTTGAACACGAAAACGATTCTGTTGATTGCGCTGATCGCTCTGGCTGGTTGCCATCGAACTGAACAAACGATTTCGGGCCCGCTCAAACAGCGCGGCTACGTTTGGCAACGCGAATGGACGCCGGCGGTGATCGACGCAATTGGCGAAGCCGAACCCCGAATGGACGGAGTTGTGTTACTCGGCGCGGAAGTCAATCTCGGCGGAAAGAAACCAGAAATCGTCAAAGCGCCGATCGACTGGGACGCGGTCAAGCGGCAAAGCAAACATTGCTCGATCGCGCTTCGCGTTTCGCCTTTCGCCGGGCCGTTCCGAGCCGACGATGCAGCAGCCCGGACGATCATCGATCTAACTAGAGAGCTGTTAAGCGGAGCGCGCGAACACAATGTGGACGTTGAGGAGTTGCAGTTCGACTTCGATTGCGCGCGAAAAAATCTCGGCGCCTACCGAACGTGGTTGCAAATGCTGAGACCGGTTGTTCACCCGGCTCGGTTTGTGATTACAACGCTGCCGGCGTGGCTGGATGATTCGCAATTCAGCGCGCTCGTGCGCGAAGTCGATGGATACGTGCTGCAAGTGCACTCTGTCCCGATTTCGGCCGGCACAAACGCGAAACTGTCCGACGCGCGTCTGGCGCGTGAATGGGTAAGAAAAGCAGCACGTTTCGGAATACCGTTTGAGGTGGCGTTGCCAACATATCGCTGCGCTGCCGGTTACGGTCCCGATGGAAAACTTCTCAGCGTGGCGATGGACAGCGTGCAACCAGTCTGGCCGCCAGGGACGCGCGTTTTGGAATTTGGGGCGGACGCCGATGAGATCGCCGCGCTGGTCAACGATTGGCAGAAAACGCGGCCGCCACAATTGCGCGAATTAATTTGGTATCGCGTTCCGATCGCAACCGACACGCGCAACTGGCGCTGGCCAACATTGTCGGCGGTTATGTCGGGCCGTCTCCCCAAACACAAGCTGAATATTTTGCAGGAGGGCGAGAACCCGATCGATTTGTCGATCTTCAATGCGGGTGAGGCGGATGAGCAACTCAACGCGAACGTGACCGCAACCTGGAATGGCGCAGGATTAACCGCGTCGGATGCGTTGGCTGGTTGGAATGTGAAATCGGAAAATGGTCGCGCAATTTTTAAGGTAACCGCATCGCACGGACTGCGATTGCCGCCGGGCGCGACGCGGAAAATAGGTTGGCTTCGTTTCGATCAAACCACTACTCTCGAAACTGAACTCTCGACGAACAAATGAGTCGCTTCGTTAAATTGTTGGCGACTGTTGGGACGGCGCTGTGCCTCGTGGGCGGGTTGCACGCCACTGGGTACTTTGGGCCATACATTTATTTAGACGACGGCGGCAAGAATGTACAGGGCTCACCGGAATTTTACTGGGGCCTCGAAGTGCGCCGAATTTCTCGCGATTTTCATCCTCCCGAAAAATTGGTCGTCTCAAAAGAAGCGGCCCAAAAAAACGAGGAGGAAGAACCGGAGGAGCGGACTAAGAAAACCTCCGACAACACAACAGAAACCGATCTCAAAGATTTTGATTCGGCGGTGCAGGAGGCACGGATCAAGCCAGCCGACCCGGCAAAAGCGAAAGAACAGCACAAACAAGCTCGCGCTGCGCTCGATGCCACTGCGAGCGGGACGCCGACGCCGCTGCCCACCGAGTTTGATTCCGAATTTGCGGCCTACCACAAAGGCGCAGCCGCGTATTTGAAGCAACAGTGGGCCGAAGCACGAGCAGCGTGGGAAAATTTGCTCAAGCAACCGGAGCAAGATCGACGTTATCGGACGGTTTGGGCGGCGTTCATGTTGGGCAAAGTTTCGCTTAAGGAAAAAGATTTCCCAACGGCGACGCAATGGTTTCAGCGCACCCGCGAGCTCGCCAAAGCCGGATTTGCCGATTCGTTAGGCCTGGCGGCGGAGAGTTACGGTTGGGAGGGACGAGCCGAGTGGAAACAAGATCATCCTGAGAGAGCGGCACCACTGTTTATGAATCAACTTGCGCTGGGTGACGCGAGTGCGGTCGTCTCGCTCAAGGCGGTCATCCCCGATCGCGAACCGGCCAGCGGTTTATTGAATTACGGCCCGGAGCCGGAAGAGAGAGAAAAGTGGACTGACGAGCAAAAGCGCAAGGAAGAGCAGAGGGAGACGGCGAAATTGAAAGTGGCCGCGCAGGACCCATTGCTTAGGCGACTGGTGACGGTGCACATCTTGGCGACAGCGGTTTCGCCGGATTATTATTACACCGAAGGTTTGAAGAAGGCGGGGGTAAACCGTTCTGCACGCTGGTTCAACATCATTCAGGAAGCGAATTTGAGCCGGATCGACGACGCGGAGTATCTCGGTTGGATTTCTTATAACGAGGGAGATTACAAAGGCGCGGCGCATTGGCTGGAGCTAAGCAAAGGTGACAGCGCAGCTGCGCTTTGGTTGAAGGCCAAGCTGCAACTCCGCGCCGGAAAATTCGCCGACGCCACGAACACGATGTCTCGAGCCGTTGAGATAATGAAAACATCACCGGCCTACAACTCTCGTGAAGGCGAGGAATGGGCGACCGAAGATTTGTCCGCCAAGGGCGAATATTGGGGCTTCGCGTCAAGCGCGAGCGGCGACCTCGGCGGACTTCGCCTTGCGCGCGGAGACTTTGTTCAAGCACTCGATGTTTTGTTCAAGGGCCAGCTTTGGGAAGATGCTGCTTTTGTTGCGGAGCGCGTCCTGACGACGAATGAATTGAAACAATACGTCGATGCATTGCCGAAAACCGAACCACCGAAGGAAGGCGAAGATTATAATAAGAAGCTGCGATATCTGCTCGGACGACGCCTCGTTCGAGACGATCGATACGCCGACGCCAAACAATATTTGTCGCCGCCGTACGACAAGGTCCTGGAAAAGTATGTGAAGGCATTGAAGGACGGAGCGAACGAAAAGCTTTCGAAGACGGAGCGCGCACACGCATGGTTCACCGCGGCATGGCTTGCGCGCTACGATGGAATGGAACTAATGGGGACCGAAGGCGCGCCGGACGCATACGCGGAAAGTGGCGAGTTCGAAATGCCGGACTTGGCGAAGGAGCGGCGTAGCGGCGCCTACCAGACTATTGCCTACGACAAAGAAGGGAATGCGTCGTACGACGAGAACGGAAATCCAAAGATGAAAAGCGTGCCGGCAGTCCTGAAAGCTTCAGCCAAAGAGATTCAGCGATTGAACACGAACAAGATCACTCCCGATATTCGTTTTCACTATCGACTCATCGCCGGCGCGCTGGCGATGAAAGCGGCGGCATTGTTACCCGACAACTCGGAGGAGGTCGCCGACGTCGTCAATCAAGCCGGCATGTGGGTGAAAGATCGAGACGAGAAAGTTGGCAACCGCTATTATCAAGTGATCGATCACCGCTGCGCGAAGACGAAGATCGGCCAGGCGGACATAGCGAAGCATTGGTTTGTCGATCAAGAAGGTCCATGGAGCAAAGCGGAGCAGCAGGCTTATCAGGCTTTTCACAAAGAGATCGGACTTGAACCCCCGCCAGAATCTGAATCCGTGCCCGAGCTGGAGTCTTCGCCCGAGCCGGAGTCTTCGCCCGAGCCTTCGCCCAGATAAGCTAGCATTCTCGCCGAGTTTATTGTTCGGACTTTGCGGAATCCGAGTTTGTGGGAATGTTGAATCCGAGTTTGAGACCGGCTGCATCCTATGGAAGCAAGCGAGCGAACGATACAGCACGTCAGCGAAGCGATCCAATACCGCACCTTCGATCGCACGCTTTGGGTATAAAGATCGACCCGCTTCGCGCCCGAAGGGCAGCCGATTGCAAGCAATCAGCTGGGTCGCCCAGCTCCTTCTAATTTTTGTGTGAGTTGGTCGCTGCCTGTGATGTTCGGTTGAAGGAGCTGCCCGCTTCGTCCGGGTCCGGCGACATCTCACCCGAGCACGTTAGCGAAGCGATTCAATATCGCACCTTCGATCGCACGCTCTGGGTGTAGGTTTTGGCTGCCTGGACTGCGGCGCTCTTCATTTACGTCTGGACAAATCGATCGCGATTCGTGTGATGCTGTAGAACAATAATGCCGCGCCAATGGGCACCAGCCAAACGCCCAATCCTGGGTCACCATCATAGATGACAATTCCGCCGAGAAAAAATCCCGCCGGTAGCAGGATGGCAGCCCAAATTAATGCGAAAGAAACCGATGGCCTAAGTTCAAAGCGCTCCACCATTCGCACCGTCAAACCAGCCGCGATGTTCACGAGCGCGAGCAGTGTTCCGTGTGCGTGCGCGAGCGTAAACATGAGTCGCCGCGTTTCGTTCCCAACATCGACATACCACCCGATCTTGAAACCGTGCAGCGTTTCGAGGACGCCGCCCAGGGACAAAAAGACGAGAAGCGACCACCAACCGAAGCGCAAATTGCGGTCAACCCGCTGCGTGACGGGCAGCGCGCGTTTGGATGGACGCCTCATTCCGCGAGAAAAATCGGTTTTTCGTCGCGCTCGCTCCGCAATCGCTGGAAAACATCTTGCTGGAAACGGCCGTCCGAATCGATTGCGGTCTCTGATCGATAAACTGCATTCACTTTGCGCACTTCACGCAGCCATTTTTCATAAGCGCGCTTGGCCGATTCGCTGAGCGAAGCCTCAGGGGCAGTAAAGTTGAAGCGGAAATCAGAAAAGCCGGGCAGCGTTTGAAGCGATTTCCATGCATCAAAACGCACCGCGGCATAAGTATCGGTCATGGTGTAGATGAGGTAAGGATAAAGCCAGTCGCGCCCGGCGGTTTTTTGCGCGCTCTCCCAGCCCATGCCCCAGGCGATGAGCACGCGCTGTCCAGCATCACCTTTTAGGATCCACTGCACAGCGGCTGCGATGGTGCGATCGTCCTGAGAAAGTTCTGGCATGGGTTGGTTATACCACGCGTGCAGATTCTGCGCAGCCCAGGCAAGGGTTTGATCAAGATGACAAAGGTTGCAGGCATTCGGCCGCCCATAGGCGAGGCTTTCTTGCACGGTTGGCGAGGAGACCTGATGGCTGCGCATCGCGTGCAGCAATCCGAACGTGGTGCGCGGCATATGGCAATTGTAACAACGGCTGCCGGACGAGTCCGCGCTATGATGCGTATGCGCAACGAGTCTTGCGCTCAAATCTTTGTGACACTGCAAACAGGCAGCGTCCGAATCCATTTTCGGTTTTAGCTGCCCCGTGCGGGCCCACGTCTTCACATCGGCCTGACCCGGAGAATCAAGATGCATTTCGTGGCAGGAAATGCAGGAGAATTCGCCTCCGCGAAAACAAGGCGACCCCTGCACCCCGTTAAATTCGCGCCCGGTCACGCGAATCATCCCATCGCCCCAGAATCGATTGTGAAAAAAATCCGGCTCGGTGCGGTGAATGAAATCTTTCTGTTCACGATGATCCGGCGCGTTTGGTTGAACCACAAAACGCTGGGCAAGGTTGTGAGCGCCAGGACGGAAAGCGGCGCCACGGCGATTAAAATCGATCTTGTCCGTCATGTCGTTAAAAGCCCAGACGCTGTGACATTGACCGCAGGCGAGCCCGGATTCCGGACCTTTCAAACTTGCAGGATTGGTCACGGTCGGATCCGACTTTGTTGTGAGATGAATTTTGAAACGGCGAATCGGATTACGATTGCGCTCAATGTGTTCGCGCCCTTCACTGTGGCAGGCTTCGCACGCGATCCCGAACTCGGCCACCTGCGAATCCCACTTGTTGTCGGCGACAAACCGTGATTGCCCCTGCGTGACATGGCAATCCATGCACGCGCCATTCCACGCTCCCACATAATAATATTCCTTCACGTTTGGCGGAAGCAGGAAGGTCTGGCTCATTGGCGCCCACATTTTCTCAGCGACGATGTAACCGAATGGAAATTGCTGCAGAGTGCGGCCCTCGCCTGTCTCCAGCCATGGGACTTGTAACGTATGGGAACCTGTCACGAGGACGACCTGTTGCGGTTCGCCATAGTTGCCGCTGCCTTCCGCTCGCGTGCGGACAAAGAGCTTGTCGCCGCGCCGCTCCGTCTTGTATTCGCGGCCATTGAACGCAAGCTCCAATTTGTCCATCTCGGGCGGCAGACTCGCGGGCGTCGCCACCTGCGTCATCGTGCGATGAAACGACGCGTGCCAGCTCGCATAATTACCAGGATGACATGCGCGGCAGGCATTCGAACTCACATAACCAGCGATTCGTGACTGAATGGGACGATTCTCCGGGGATATGGCTTCGCGCCGGAAGCCGTAGAGCGAAATCAACGTGAGAACGCTTGCGGCTGTGACGGCCGCGATAACAAACAGACCCTGCCACCAAGATCGAGACAGCTTCCGCACAATTTCTCCGACTGATATTATGAGAAGCGACACGCGTGGGCAAACCCCATGATGGTTTGTAACTCGCCCTCTCTTCTTGCCACGCAAGTTAGAAACCTGCGCCACATTTTTGAATCCAACGCGGATGGGCAGCGCATCTCATGAGAAACAACAATTATGAAACCAACATTCTCAATATTCATCAGTCCTGTGCGCCGCGATTCCTGCGAACACGCGATGAGGCGACGGACAGGCTGGCCGGCCACAGACTACAATTACCATCCCCTCACATTCGAGGAGTCGAGTCGTCGTTATGTGCGCAACTGCGCGCGATCGTTTTGGAATATCACAGGCGAGTATTTCAAAAATGAAGCGCGCTACGAGTTCTGGGGTGAAGCAGCGCTTTGGGCAGTTCTTACGCTCACGGCATTTCTTCCCTTGATCACCAACGCACATGCAGTGATGGAGTTTGTGCGTGCGATCGGCAATTAGTTACCGGCAAGGCATTCGGCTCGCATTGGCTATATTATTGCTGGCGCTTGCCGGATGCGGATCCGCGACGGAGCGCACCCTGGAGGAAGCATTCGAGCAAGTCTATGCGATTGAACCGACGGCCAACATCACAGTCACCAATGAGGATGGCGCGGTCTTTGTTTACGGTTCAAACATCAACGAGATGCGGGTGGAAGCTATCAAGAAAGCATACACCCGCGAGCGGTTGAAACAGATCGCCGTTAATGTCTCTGTCCAGGAAGGCTCCGCCTCAATCGAGACGAGCATCCCGAAAAAACAACGATGGGACTTTTCTGATCGCTCCGGTACGGTGGATTACACCATCGTTGTTCCAACAACGGCCAATCTATCGCGATTGCAATTACGCGACGGGGAAGTTCTGGTGGACGGAATGAGCGGCGAAACGGTACGAGCCAGGTTACGAAATGGGACGGTGTTTGCTCACAACTGCTTTAGCAATGTCGAATTCACTTTGGATCGCGGCACGTTGACCCTGGCTCATGATTGGTGGGAGCCGAGAAAATTTTCGATTCAGGCAAATATCGCACTTGGGAATGCGTGGGCTGTGCTTCCGAGCGACGCTGCTTTTCATCTGATTGCTGAAACTGGCGACGGAAAAATTGAGAATGATTTCGAGAAATCAGCCGAGCGCGGAACCGAAGAGACCACAAGGACCGACACGTCAATCCATGGCGGAGGCAAGGCCGCACTAAGGATTCACACCACGGCAGGGAACATCAAAATCGTGGAAACTAATCCGTGAGAAGGTTCCGACCTGCTATCAGCATCTTGTTTGCAAATCCAAAATTAAACATCGAAAATCGAAAATTCTGCAATGCCTTCGTTCGACATTGTTTCGGAAGTGGACAAACAAGAGCTCGACAACGCGATCAATCAGGCGCGCAAGGAGTTGGCTACGCGGTTCGATTTTAAAGGCGTAACGGCCGAAATTCTCCCTGAGAAAGACAAAATCATCCTTACTGCTCAGGACGCGGCGCACCTCCGTGGATTACGCGAGATTCTCGTCGGAAAGCTTTCCAAGCGCGGAGTGGACCTGCGCAACATCGAACAGGACGAGCCCGCCATCTCATCTGTCGGCCACGCCCGGCAGGAGTTGAAAATTCGCCAGGGCCTCGAGGGAAACAAAGCCAAAGAGATCATTCAGGCGATCAAGTCGCAGGGTTTCAAAGTCCAAAGCCAATTGCAAGATCGACAAATTCGCGTCACCGGAAAGAAGAAAGATGAACTGCAAGCCGTGATTCAGTTTGTACGGAGTCGCGATTTCGGCATCGCCACATATTTCAAAAATCTCCGCGACTAACCGAAAACCACGAATGAACACGGATCGACACGAATGGAATCCGAGGCGGCGAAGGCTTGATATTCTTTCTTTGGCGTCATTGGCGATATTTGGCGGATAGATTTATCCGCCCTGCACAGGCGGCATGATGGAAATTTCCTCGCCTGACTTCAGCTTGTAGGCGCGATCGACAAATTCCACGCCGCTGCCGATTAAAATACTTTTGTCGTGCGCGCGCAAGGCAGGCCGTTGCGAATAAATTAGTTCCAACAAGTCGCGAATTGTCGCGCCTTCCGGAAGACTGACATCGAACTCCCGGATTCCGGTTAGATCGCACAGTTGCGCGTAAAACTGCACCCGAATTTTCATCTGCTCGGTTAAGCGACCAGTTCTTTCCGCAGCACACCGATACATGGCAAGTTGCGATAGCGTTCCATGAAATCGAGCCCATACCCCACGATGAATTCGTCCTCAATCTCGAACCCCACATAATCCGCATCAACATGGCGGGCGCGCGGTTTCTTTTTACTCAGCAAGACGCAGACCGGGATGCTCCGCGGCTTAGCCGCTTCTAATTTGTCGCGAATGGCTGCGAGCGTGTGGCCACTGTCCAGAATGTCATCCAGGATCAATATATCTCGACCGATCACATCCGGCAGCGCGACCTGTTTGAAAATCACTTCGCCGCTCGTTTGCGCTTTTCCGTGATAATTGACCACGCTCACGCAATTCAATTTCAACGGGAGGGGAATTCGCCGCAGCAGGTCCGACATGAACATCAGACTACCGTTTAAGACTGCGATCACGGTCACCTCGTGGTTCCGATAGTCGTTTGAAATCTGCGCAGCCAGTTCATCGAACTGCCGGTGGATCGCCGGCTCCTCAAACAGCACCCGCTCGAGATCGCATTGCATTGAGGTTACTAGGCCACCGCCGGTGGAAAGATCAACGCGCGACTATTGTTTCGCGCGGTGTTATTTTCGCGCTGCAATCCATGCACATTCATCACGAAAAACTCGAAATTCGCACGAACGGTAAGGGGTTGTACGAAATCACCGACGGTATCCAGGCCAAGATCGATGAATGCGGCGTCCGCAATGGGACAGTGACGGTGTTCGTGCAGCATACTAGCTGCAGCGTGACCATCATGGAGAACGCCGATCCGACGGCGCGACGCGATCTCGAGGAGTTTCTTGACCGCCTCGTTCCGGAAGATGCCGATTACTTCAGCCACGGCTCCGAAGGCAGCGACGACATGCCATCACACATCCGAATGGTCTTAACCCGCACCAGCGAAACGGTGCCAATTGTCGATGGAAGAATGCAACTCGGAACGTGGCAGGGCATTTTCCTTTTCGAACATCGGCGCGCAGTGCACCTTCGAAAAATTTCAATCACGATAATCGGCGAATGGGTAGGGAAGGTTGGTAGTGCAGGCGATTGGGGTCAATCGCCCCTACCGTAAATGGTGTCCACCAGCCGCGACGCTTTTTCGGTGGGCAGCAGCGATTGCTCCATTTGGTTCATCACGTAAGCAAACGCGATTTTGTTTTCCGGGTCGGCAAAGGCGTGGCTGCCGCCCGCGCCGGGATGCCCGAAGGCGCTTGGCGATGTGCCGAACATTCTTCGCGCTGCGCTTTGCGAATCTTTCATAAAGCCGGCGGAAAACGCTGTTGGCATTTGAAGGACGCGGTCCGTACCATCGGCCAGCTTGGTAGTCATCCATGCGATTGCTTTTTCCGAGAAAAAAGTCTGGCCATCGAATTTTCCGCCGTTCGCGAGCATGGAATAAAATTTTGCCAGCGCGACGGCGCTTCCAATTCCGCCGAAGGAAACGATTGGCTGCGCACGGATCGCAGGACTGTTCATCCTGCTGATGACGTGCAGGCCGTACGGTGACGTAAACGTCTTGCGCGCCAAAGTGCCGGGCGTAACAAGATCGAGATAAAAGTCCGAGCCGGACTGGCGGTTTTTCGACTCCGGAGGTTTGCCGGGCTTTGCAGCGTAGATCGTGGCCACGCGCGGATTTTCCTTTTCTGGCAGACCGATCCAGAAATCGAGATTGAGTGGTCGGGCAAAATTTTGCTGCCAATAATCCGATAACGTTTTCCCGGCGATTCGGCGCACAAGTTCTTCGAGAAGAAAACCGAATGTGCGCGCGTGATAACCATGCGCCGTCCCGGGCGGCCATAACGGTCTTTGCGTTTCCAATGCTTGAATGACCGCCCCGTAGTCGAGCACATCCACCCGCCGATCCAGAGCGCAAAGCCCGGCTTGATGCGACAGCAACTGCGACAGCGTGATTTTCTCCTTGCCAGCTTGGGCAAACTCCGGCCAGAACTCCGCGACGCGTTGGCTGATCTCGATCTTGTGTTCCTGCAATGCATGAAGAAGACACGCGCTGCCGATCCCTTTCGTCGCCGACCAGACCAAGACGAGCGTGTCAGCTGCCCACGATTTTTCACGGCGCCGGTCTCGGAACCCGCCGCAAAGATCGATAATCGGCTTTCCGTTTTGCCAAACCGACACCGCCGCGCCCAACTCCCCGAACTTTTCGAAATTTTCTCGAAACAGCGGTTTCAATCGCTGAAGAAGTTGGCTGGCTTCCAGTTGCATTGAAGCAGACTAAACGAGGAACGGCGTCTTCCCCAAGCGCCGCTGTTGGTCGATTCTCGCCAACGCAATTGTCCGCATCGCGCCTTTACCGAAACTGCGGATTTACGCCGGTTCGGTGGAAACAATGGCCTCGCCTACCCCCTGCTCCAGGGCCTGCTCCACTGCACGCCAGGCAAGCATGGCGCACTTGACTCGCAGCGGAAAATTGTGCACGCCTCTCATCACACGGAGATCGCCGAGTTTTTTCGGCGCTTCGTTCGTCTCATTCGTCACCAAGTCGTGGAATGCATGGAGCATTTCCAGCACTTCCTCGCGACTCTTGCCCTTCAATTTCATCGTCATCAACGACGCGGACGCCTGGCTGATCGCGCAACCGCGCCCGGTGAATTTGATGTCTTGCAAGCCTCCGCTGGTGTCGAATTTTACGGCGAGATGAATTTCATCGCCGCAGGCTGGATTATCCCCATGCACCAGAACGGCAGCGTCTGGCAGCTCGCCGAAATTCCGCGGCCGGCGCGAATGATCGAGGATCACTTCCTGATAAAGCTCTTCGATTTCCGGGATCATGAAAAGAAACGCACCGCCGCCTGAAGAATTTCAATCATTCGATCGATTTCCTCCATCGTGTTATAAAAGTAAAAGCTCGCGCGAGTTGTCCCCGACACACCGAACCGGCGCATCAGCGGTTGGTTGCAATGATGCCCGCCCCGCATGGCCAGGCCATACTGATCGGCGAATGTGGTGAGATCGTGCGGATGCGCCGCGTCCATGACAAATCCAACAAGCGCGCCGCGCTCATCAGTTGGCCCGAAAACGCGCGTGCCGGGCAATTCAGTGAGACGCTCGGCCGCATAGCGCGCAAGTTGCGAGTCGTGCTCGAAAATTGCCGGGCGTCCAATCTGCTCGAGGTAATCAATCGCTGCCGCGAGGCCGATCGCGCCGGCGACATTCGGCGTGCCGGCCTCAAACCGATGGGGCGCTTTCTTAAACGTGGTTTTTTCCAGGGTCACGCTCACGATCATTTCGCCGCCGCCATGGTATGGCGGCATAGAATCAAGAATCTCCGCGCGCGCGTAGAGGGCTCCGATGCCGGTCGGTCCACACATTTTGTGCCCGGAAAATGCGAGGAAATCGCAGCCAAGCTCGCGCACGTTGATGGGCAAATGTCCCACGCTCTGCGCCGCGTCCACGAGCGCGAGCACTCCCACGGCGTGCGCCTTCGCGCAGAGATCCGCGACTGGATTAATTGTGCCGAGAGAGTTTGAAATGTGCGTGAAGGCAAACAGCTTTACCTCCGGCGTGAGCAGCGAAGAAAGCTGATCAAGATCGAGAGTCCCATCATCGAGAACGGGGACGAAACGCAGCCGGGCCCCGGTTCGTTCCGCCAGTAACTGCCATGGCACCAGGTTGCTGTGATGCTCCATCACCGTCAGCAGGATCACATCACCTTGACGAATAAATTTTCCGCCCCACGCTTGCGCGACGAGATTGATGCTCTCGGTCGTTCCGCGCGTGAACACGATCTCGTCTGCACTCGCTGCTCCGATGTATTCCGCGACACGCCTTCGCGCTTTTTCGTAAGCTTCCGTCGCGCGTGTGCTCAGCGTGTGCAGCCCGCGATGCACGTTGGCGTTCTCATGCTCATAAAAATTCCGGAGCGCCTCGATCACTGCCCGCGGTTTTTGCGAGGTTGCGGCGCTATCGAGATAGATCAGGGGATGCCCGTGCGCCCGCTCGCGGAGAATCGGGAAATCTCCGCGGACCGCATCCCAATCGATAGTGCTGGCAGCAATCTTGTGCACACCATAATCTGCTACACCCGCCGCTGCGCGCCACTTTATTCAGACGTAATCACCGGATGCGGATGCAGCGATCGAGTGCAGCTTATCTGATATTTTCAGAGAGTGACTTGTCACCGGCCAGGTGGTAGGGGCTGTTCACCGAACCGCCCAGGGCGATTGAGGTCAATCGTCCTACCAATGGATTCCACCGCATGTGATGATTTGGCTTGTCTGGAGCGGGCGGAATTCCTTAAGCTTGCCGCTCAGGTCAACTCAAACAAAAGGAGCAAATCTTAATATGAAAATTCTACAGGTGTTAACCTCATCTCTGTTCATCGCGGCAGCGGCCTTCGCGCAGTCGCCGGAGAAAACCAAAAGCGCCGAAAGCGCGAGTTTTCCGCCGATACGCGATATCCACGCTCATGTGTGCGGCATCCACTTTTACAGTGGCGACATGAGCCGGCAGATCATTGCCGAACATTATTGTTCGCCGCAACCGCAAGATGTCTTGCAATGCGTCATCTACGATTCGAACAAGCCGGGCGCGCGTCTGATCGGGATCGAATACATCGTCAGCGCGAAAATTTTCGAAACGCTGTCCCCGGAAGAGAAGAAGCTCTGGCACAGCCATAACTACGAAGTGAAGTCGGGCGTGCTCACCGCTCCCGACATGCCCGATGCCGCGGAGAAAGACTTGGTAAAGGCGCTAACCGGCACGTACGGGAAAACCTGGCACACCTGGCAGGTTGATCGCGGCGATAAATTGCCGCTGGGAATTCCGCAGCTGATGATGGCTTTCACGGCCGATGGACAGGCGAAAGCGAATATCATCGCTGAACGCGATAAGCTTTATACGCCCTCGGCTACGAAAAAGGCGGCACGCGCCGATATTCCGGACTTCAAGGTCGATACCGGAGCGGATTCTTGGCAAAAAGGACAAGCGCTCCAGCTGGATTTGAAAACCGTTTCAGTAGCAACGCGATAATGGCGGTCCGATTTGCTGCGAGACAGTTGCAATTTGAGCGGGCCGTGAGTCGCGAATCTCTGTAGGAGACGCTGTTAGCGCCCCAACGGCAAGCCACCGGCTTCCCCTACAGTTTTTTATTCATCGTTCCGCGCACTTCCGCAGAAGTGCGGACCGGGACGACTTCAAAGTCTATCAAGTCTCGCCAATTGGTCGTCCATTGATCGAACAGCGCAAAATCTTTTGTTTGCATGAGCTGCCAGCAGATCTTGAAATCCATATCGATCCAGCTGGAAACGTATTCTAAGCCCGCAGGCATCATCCGCCCTTGTTCGCGGAGACGCCGATAAATTTCCGGCGCGGCGCCTTCTTTAAAACGCTCGATGATCATGTAAAGCATGAGTGTCGCCCGCAGTGTTTAATTGCGCCGCGGACACCGCTGCCGCTACAGCGCTTTCAGTTCTTCGTTTACTTCGGCAAAGGCGTTGACGGCAAACTCCAAATCTTCGCGCGAATGCGCGGCGGAGACTTGCGTGCGAACACGCGCCGTGCCGTGCGGGACCACTGGGTAGAAAAAGCCAATGACGTAAACGCCTTTCTCCAGCATGCGCGCCGCGAATCTTTGCGATTTCGCGGCGTCGCCAATCATGATCGGCACGATCGGATGCACGCCGGGCTTGATCGTCAGGCCGCGCTCGCTCAACGCTGTGCGAAAGTATTTCGTGTTCTCTTCAAGTTTGTCACGGAGTTCGGTGGAGGCGCTGAGAAGTTCGAGCGCTTTCAATGATGCGGCGACAACCGGCGGCGCGATGGTGTTTGAAAACAAATATGGACGCGAGCGTTGCCGCAAAAGATCGACAATTTCCTTACGACCGCTTGTGAAACCGCCGCTCGCGCCACCTAGCGCTTTGCCCAGGGTGCCGGTGA
>WNGK01000615.1_pt1 | contig 41087 bp, 27 predicted proteins | sample 5400601 | NCBI WGS metagenome assembly WNGK01 (sample SAMN13153376, study PRJNA577476) | soil metagenome | isolation source: 60 cm soil or saprolite under Garry oak tree replicate 1 | place: USA:California | collected 2016-06-15 | reverse complement strand
GTTTTAAAAGTTGCAAACTATGTTATTTTAACTATGTTTGGAATATCTATATTTGAAGCATTCGGATTTGGATTCATTGTAAAACTTTTAGGTGAACTTAAATATATATTTGGAGGTATAGTTGCTTATTTAACCGACTCAACTTTCTATAATTATTTAGTAAATTTATTTAATGTTGCTGATGAAAATCAATCTGTTAGAAATGCTTATAAAAAACCAGTAGAAACTGATTGAAAATTAGAATATGAAAAAGCAGAAAAAAGAAGAGAATGAGAAAAATGACTTGAAAAACATCCTAAAAAAGAACAAGTTGATGAACAACTTGATAGTAAATTAATTATTCTAACTTTATTATTTCTAGGTGGAAGTATAGCTATCTGATATTATGGTAAAGATGCATTAGATTTAGTTAGTCAAGGTTGAAATATATCTGAATTAATTAAAAGATTCCTTAGAGGAGGTAATAATAATGATGATGGTAATAATGGTGGAACTGGTATTGATTTTAATTCAATAGAATTAGATGATAGAGCAATATCACCGGATATGCTAGTATATTCTAGTGATATAATAAATCCTCCTGCTCCTCCAATACCTCCTGCTCCTCCAATACCATCTACTGAACATGGAGAACCAGAGAATATTAAATCTAATAAACCAAGAGTATTATTAGAAAGTATTCAAAAAGGTAGAAAACTAAAATCTGTTGAAACAGTTATTAAAGATAATACTCCTAAAGGAGAAATATTTATTCCTAAAACAGATCAGGAATCTAATATAGTTGAGGATAATACAATAGCAAGTTCTTCTAAAATAGAAACTAATGTAACTGAAAATAGAAGTTTTATAGAAGCTTTATCAGATAAATTTAATAAACTAAATAAAGTTGTTGATGAAGAAACAAATATAGAAAGTACTGATGAATGAGAGAAATCTGGGGATGTTACACCAACTATTCAAATAGGAAAATCTGAAAAAGGAAAAAATAAATTCTTAGAAAGTATAGCAATTGATGATGATACTCAATATAAAAAAGCAAAAGAAGCTGCAATAGCAAATTTTTTAAACCCAATTAAAGAAAAATTTCCTAATTTAAGTAGAGAAACACTACAAAAACTAAGTACTATAGATGGATTTGAAAACAGAAATGAAATAATAAATAAATTACCTGCAGAAGAATTAAGAACTGATATAACACCTTTAACAGTATTAATTGATAAAGGTAAAAATGTTAAAAATCTTAAAGATTTAAGTGATGTTTCTTTATTAAAATTAGAAATTGAAGCTGAAGAAACTAAACCTGACATATTAGTATCAAAACTTTCAGAATTACCTGTTCAAGAGGATGATACTATAATAAATGATTTAATAGATAGAAGTATAAAATCTAATGTTGATAAAATATTAAATGATAATCCTGGAATAAGAAAAAATAAAGTTATTGAAAAAATAATTCAAGAAAATCCAGAACAAAAAGATAAAATTTTATTATTCATGCGAGAAACTTATGCTCAAAGAATTGATGATTTAAGTTTAAGTTTTAGTGATAAACAAAATAGTAAATTTATTAAAGCTTTAGCTCGAGAAGATATTAAAGATTTAGAAAGTTTAAGTGAAAATAGAAGTATTGATCAAATAAAAGCTGCTACTACTATTAATACTTCTCATAATAATTTATTACAAGAAATAAAAAGAAAATCTAGTACAATATCTGTTAATAAAAAAGAATTGTCTTCTACAGATCAATTAGATGATACTATGAATTTATTTGATTAAAATTAATTTACCCCCTTTAAAGTATTAAAACTAAAATCAGGTGATAATACTAATAATATCTGAAGTTCAAGTCTTCATTAGTTTAATTTTAAAATGCTTATAAAATATCTGACTATGAAATTTATATTTTATAAGCATGTAATAAATACTATAGAGTTAAAATTGGACAATTTGAAACATCAAGTCTAGTTTATAAATTAGTAATGCTAAACTAAATAATTCACAGTTACTTACATTTGCATCCTATTAAGAAATGTTCTTTTTCTTATAAAATTAAATATTATTTCATTTCTTAGATTATAATATGGATTAATATAATAAAAAGAAATATTATTTAAAAAATAAATAATAGAAATAAATTTAAGATAGTATCTAGGGGTTAGTTTCTTGCTTTATATACATTCAGCGCTTATCTAATATGTTTGTGGCTACCCAACTATGCTTATTTAATTTTTAATTTTTTTAATTAATTAAATTCAACAATTGGTGCACTAGAGAAACACAGCCTATTGATCCTTTCGTACTAGAAGGTCTTCCCCTTTTTACTATTTATCTCTTCAGAAGATAGGGACCATACTGACTCACGTCGTATTAAACCCAACTCGCGTACCCTTTTAATCGGCGAACAGCCGAACCCTTCCAAGCTTCTTCACCCGGAGGATAGGATGAGTCGACATCGAGGTGCCAAACAGCCGGAACAATGTGTACTCTTGCCGGCTATCAGCCTGTTATCCCTAGCGTAACTTTTATCGATTGATCCCCGTCTATTCCATTTTATAGCGAGGGGTCACTATGCCCTACTTACATATCTGTTTGACTTCTAAGTCTTTCAGTTAGGTATGCTTTCCGCCATTATACTATTCAAAACCTTTCACTAATTTATTGATTTCCATTCAATTTCTAGCTATACCTTGTAATAATAAAACAAATTTATTAAGTTCAAATTTATTAAGTTTTATTTTTATTTAATTCTTATTGATATTAGAGAATTAATAATTTTTTGTCTGTATATTATAACAAATAATTATAATATTATAAATTTATTAAAATCTTTGGATGTACTTTGCTACTTTTTTAAAGACGACCGCCCCAGTCAAACTACCAATTAGTCATTTATCCCTTAAATTTCAATTTATAAGGTAAATAAAGATTTAATCCTAATTTTAAGGTTTTCCAAACTTTGTCTATCGACATCCCTAATTATTATTAATTGAATTTAAATCATTATAATAACTAACTATAGTAAAGCTGCATAGGGTCTTCCCGTCCCTCTGAAGATAGCGAGCATCTGCACTCGCAATTCAATTTCACTGAGCAAGTTGTAGAGACAGTGAGACCATCGTTACATTATTGATACTAGACCACATTTAATGGCCAATTTATTTTGCTACCTTAGGATCCTCATAGTTAAGACCGCTATTAACCAGACTTTCAATTAGTAACTTTAAAATTACCTCTCTTATATTAATGGCATTGAGCAAATTTCATTCAGAATACTATTATCTTAATCATTGCTCTGAATTGTGTTTTTAGTAAACAGTCGTGGCCTCCGATTTTATTATACCATATAAAAATTTAAATTATGGTTAATTTAAATTTAATATGGTTTCTCTTATTGTCAAACTTATGAGAACAATTTGCCGAGTTCCTTAACAACTTTTAGCTCTTCGCCTTAGTATACTCTACTTACAAACCTGTGTCGGTTTAGGGTACGGTAGTTAATAATTTAAATTTAATAATAAATTATATATATTTAATTTTCCTGATCTATTATAATTTACCTTATAGATTTTCAATATATTACTCATCAGTCAAAACTTTGGTTCTGAACCTTAGAGGCCGCATTAACATAAGGTGGTTTAACCTTTCCTTATAACCCTTTTGTATTCGGCGAGAAGTATTATAACTTCTTTACGTTACTCATGTCAGCATTATCTCTTCAGTTATTTTCAAACAATGAAACACTGTTTATCATCAATTATACTGAATGTTCTACTACCTAATTTATAAACATAAATGAATTTATATTTATAATTAACAGGATATCGGTTGATTATTTAAGACCCGTTAAATTTCTGGCGCAATAGTCTAAGGGCTGCTACGTTGTTACAACGGTCATTAAAAGATAGCGACTACCAGGCTCACTTTACAGCTGCATTCAATCTATTACTTCCTTTAATTTCACTTAATAATCATTTGGGACCTTGATCCATGTTCTCGGCTGTTTCCGTCTTGACTATTCAACTTATCATGAATAGTCTGAATATCTATTATCAATTTATGTTATTCCGAGTTTCATTTCCATTGGTAAGATTTTCGAGATCCCCTCAACCTAAACTTTTAATAAAATAAATTTATTATTAGTTGGGAATTACCGTGCTGTACCTCCATAAATTTATTCATAGATGTCATACTTAAATATGTTTCGTAGAAAACCAGCTATCACCAGTTCAGATTGGCATTTCACCGCTTTCCAAAACTCTTCGGATAATTTTGCAACATTCAACCGTTCGATCCATTATAATCTGGTTTTGGAAAGATCAACTGGCTTCGGGTCTAATAATAGTAACTATCCCATAATTATTATTTTGTAAATAAATCACTTATTTCATAATTAATATTTATTTATAAGGAATTTATTCTATTTTATTTAATAAAATATTTTAAAATGTTATTATTTTATTATACAAAGAATTTAGTCGCTTTCGCTAAGGCTAATTAACCTTGCTACTATTATTAACTTACTGACCCATTATGCAAAAGGTACGTTGTCATTTTATTCATTTTATATTTTAAAACTTCAACTGCTTATAGAATTACTAATTCAAGACTATTTCATTTCGTTATACAACGAACTTTTTCAACTTTTCCTTTACAGTACTTTTCACTATCGCTAAATTTATTATACTTAGCCTTAGAGGATGGTTCCCCTATATTCCAACAAGTTTTCTCTCATTGTACTTAATATTTTAAGAAAAATTTTTATATTTACAGGACTGAATACCTTCTTTGGTAATTATTTTATTTTTATTAAAAATAATTATTATATAATAATTAAATTATAATTAATGATATTCCAACTTCATTCTTTATAATTAATATTTTTTAATTTCAAAATATTATTTTCTTTAGGCTAATCCAATTTCACTCACCATTACTTTTGGAGTCTCGGTTGATTTCCTTTCCTTTCCTTAATACAATGTTTTGCTTCAGGAAGTTTTAATATTTAAGGTTTCCCTTAGGATCGCCACAATTTACTTACTTTTAATATAAATATTAATAAGTTTGTGGCTTTTGGTTTATTACCTCCTTTTTAATAAATTTGCTAGTTATCCTTAATAATTCCTTTAAATTACTTTGATGTTTCTACTAAATTGTCATCTATACTTTTATGGGTTTTAATTTATTTTAAAACTATCTATATTAAACCACCAAATTCTAAACAAATAAACTAAAAAAATTAATGTAAAGAATTAAAAATAAATATAAATTAAAATATATATTTTTTATAAATTTATTATAAAAGATTTCAATAGCTGAAAAAAGGAATTGAACCTTTGTTTTACCATCATGAATAGTAAGTTTTAACCATTTAAACTATTTCAGCTTAAATAATTAAATTAAATAATTTATTTATTTTTATTACTTAAATAAATAATAAAAATGAGTTAGAAGGAAAATATATTTACAAGACTAATTAAGTTCATATATTTTATAAAATAATTCAATTATGTTTTAATAAAATATTACCGATATAATCTAAATATTAATAAGTCTAAGTATAAGAATTAAAGATTTCACATTAAAAAAATAAACTAATTTAGTATTTAATTAACTTATTAATAGTTAATAAATATTTATGAGAACTTAAACTAAAAAGTATTTGATATAATTATATTTATTATTTAAATGAATATTTTTCTATTTTTTTATCCAAAGATTCTTCTATCTTTATTAATATACAATGAAATTTATAAAATAAACTTTCTGATTTTTTATTTCAGTTTATTTATAGACCTAGAACTTTAACTTAAAATCTAATATTATATTTTATATTAAATTTTACAGGTTTAAATATATTAACTCATTCTTAATTAAAATCATTATATTATTGAAATGAAATTTATTTAATAAATTATTTAAGGGTAAAATCAGAGATTTGAACTCTGAACAGCGTCGCCACAAGACGTTATTTTGCCAGTTAAATTAATTCTACCTTATTTATTATTAAATTTGATTAATATAAATTATATTCATTTAATTAAATGGTTAATAAATGTAACATATTTAAATTATTGTTTGTATTTAAATAAATATCATAAATAAATAAATTTGTAACAATAATTATTTATTTTTATAGATTTTTATCTTTGTATTCTTTTATAGTATTAATTAAATGAATATAATTTAATATAAATTATAAGGGAGTAAAATAAACAAAATTAATTAGTCTGTATGAAAATTAAATATATCTAATAAAATATAATTTATATTAATAAAATTCTAAATTAAAATAATATTTAATTTTTATCTGTAGCTAAATCCATTAAAGTATTTTCTGCCATACCAATAATAGGAACTATTATTAAGAATCAAGAAAAATACAATGCTGTAGCAAATTGTCCTACTTCTACAAAAGGACTTTCAGGATGTTGAGATCCAATTCACATTAATATTGCAAAATTTACAATAAAGAATCATAAAGCTAATTTCATAGCTGGTCTAAATTGACTACCTCTTATTCTAGATAAATCAGTTAAAGGTAATATTAATAAAATTAATAATGAACCAAACATAGCTATAACTCCTAATAATTTATTAGGAATAGATCTTAATATAGCATAAAATGGTAAAAGATATCATTCAGGAACTATAGAAGGAGGTGTACTCATAGGATTAGCTGGAATATAATTATCACTATGTCCTAATAAATTAGGATAGAAGAAAACTATAATAGATAAAGCTAATAAAAATGCAAAAATAGTTACAAGATCTTTAAATGTAAAATAAGGATGCATTGCATATCTATCTCCATTTGAAGATATACCATTAGGATTATTTGATCCATGTGTGTGAAGAGCCATTAAATGAGCTACAACTAAAGCAGCTAATAAAAAAGGTAATAAAAAATGAAGAGAGAAAAATCTATTAAGTGTAGCATTGCTTACACTAAATCCTCCTCAAATTAATTCTACTAAATCTTGTCCAAAAAAAGGTACTGCTGATAATAAATTAGTAATTACTGTAGCACCTCATAAACTCATTTGACCATAAGGTAGTACATATCCTAAAAAAGCTATAGCCATCATTAATATTAAAATTATTACTCCTATACTTCAGACTAAAATTCTAGGTGATTTATAAGAACTATAATATAATCCTCTAGCTATATGAGCATAAACAAAAATAAAAAAGAATGAAGCTACATTGGCATGTGTATATCTTAAGATTCAACCTGCATTAACATCTCTCATAATATGTTCTACACTATTAAAAGCAAAATCTACATGAGGTTGATAATGCATTGCTAAAAATACTCCTGTTAATATTTGTATCACTAAACAAGTTCCTAATAAAGAACCAAAATTTCATAAATAAGAAATATTAGCTGGTTGAGGTGAATCTACAATATAAGAATTTAATAATCTTAATAAAACATTAGTTTTTAATAATCTCATTTATTTTTACATTACATTTCAATTAATAATCCTTTTTTTATATATATATTTTATTAAATTTCTGAGAAAATATAATCTGTATTGTTTTGAAATGTTATAAAGTATTAATTATGGTATTTTACCCTATTTTAATAAATAGTTAATAGAAGTATCTTAAATAATTCTTTTATAGAAATTTTAATTTATTTAAGAGAATTATTTAACAAAAAATTTTTTAGTTAAATTTGTAGTTAATCATTTTAATGAGAAATTTCTATAAAAATAAATAATTCATTTATTATTATTTGATTAAATAATAAAAATTCATATTTTAGCTACTCACTTGATAACAAAATTATTATAATTATTAAACATTTGTTTAATATTTTTATATTAATAATTGTTTTAATATTCTGACAATGTAATTAGTTTATTGATTTTATATTAATATAAATCTAATTTAAGCCTAAGAAGATTTGAACTTCTATAAATTTCTCATCAAGAAATCATTTTACCATTAAATTATAGGCTTTCAATAATTAAATTTATTTTGTTTTTGTGTTTTAAATTTATTAAGTTTATATATATATATATATTAATAAGTATAAAATGAGATAAAAAAATTTATTTATTAATACTTTTATGTATAGAAAGACACGACACCCTAAATATCCGTACACATAACTGCTTATCTGTTTTATTTGGGTTTTTATTTGAGAAAAACGCGACTGTTTTTATTATTTTTTAAAATGACTACACACAAATTTTACTATTAGTATTCCCCATGTGTAAAAATGTAATTTAAAACTATCAAATGTAAAATCATATTTCATCCCCTTTTTTGATATTTTAGAAGAAGCGTACAAACATCTCTTAAATGTTTATAATTTAGAAGAATCAAACTTAATTATAAACCTCAGCTAGATTTATAGTTAAAACCAAATAACTATTAAATCCTTTAAAGGGGTTATTTAAATAAATTAATTATTAGCTTGATCAACTCAAGCTAAATAATCTTGTACTGAAACAGCTTCAACTACTATTGGCATAAAGCCATGTCATACTCCACAAATTTCACTACATTGACCATAGAATGTACCAGTTCTTTCAGCTATTATTGATGATTGATTTAATCTACCTGGTACAGCATCTACTTTAAGTCCTAAAGAAGGTACAGCGAAAGAATGTATAACATCAGCTCCAGTAATTATTAATCTAATATGACAATCAACAGGGATAATTACTTTATTATCAACATCTAATAATCTAAATTGACCTAATTCTAAATCAGAATCAGGTATCATATATGAATCAAATTCTATAGATTCTCCACTTTCAGTTACATAATCAGAATATTCATAACTTCAATATCATTGATGACCTACTACTTTTATTGTTATTGTAGGTGATATTACTTCATCTAATAAATATAATAATCTAAAACTTGGGAAAGCTATAGCTATTAAAATTAAAGCTGGTGTGATTGTTCATATTAATTCAATTAATGTTCCATGATTTAAATATTTATGAATTATAGGTGAATTTTGTATATTAAAATAATATATTGATGAACCTAAAACTCAAAATACTCCCACACAAATAACTATTAAATAAAAAAATATAGTATTATGTAGTTCTACTATCCCAGTAAAACCTGGTGCTGCACTGTCTTGAAACCCTATTTGTCATGGTTGAGGAGCATCATTGTATACAGTATTAAATATTGATAGTGTATTAAACATTTTATGGTTTATTATTTTTTATTATTTTATCTCTTAGATTTACTAATCTACTTTAATTTTTATTAAAAATATTATAAAAATTTATAATATATAGCTTATTAGTATTAATACTTTATGAGATATTATATTCTATATAAAAAAAATTATCTAAATTATATATTTAAAGTATTCTAAGATTCGCCTTGTTCAATTATTTCATATATTAAAATAAATAATTATTATTTATTCATATATTAAAATCTTAACTATTCTTATATTTTATATAGTATACTTTTATATTAATAATTTATTATAAGGGGTTAAAATAAATAAAAATTTAGTTATAAACTAAAAAGGTAATAATTAATATTATTTAAATAATATAATATTAATTAATATTATATTTAATTATAAATTAAAAATTTTACTTATTATTTATTACTTAATTTAATAATATACATTCTTATTACTTGTTGAAAAGTAAATAATGGTAATACATATTTAGAAAATATATAAATTAAAGAAAGTAAAGTTAAAAATGAGAATGAAAATTGATTTACAAAATAAAATGGTATTAATTGAGGCATTAAAATCTAATTAAAAATATAAGGATCTCAAATAAACAAAATTCTTTGTTTAATTATTAGAGAACTATCTCTGCATTATAAGCAAATTTAAATTTTGTTTATTAATTTAAGAAATTTTAAAATGAGACATTGATTGAATTTATATTAATAAATTATGTTATCTTATTAAATTTGTTAATAAATGATATCAATTAAATAAATTTACTTAAATTATACAATTAAAAGGGGATAATTTATATTAAAATATAAATAATAAATATATTTAATTAAGGTTTAGAAGGAGATAAAACTATAATTAAAGCAGCTATATAAATAATAAATAATCTTATTTCATTTAATAAAGAAGTATCTATTAAAATAGGAGCAAAAATTAAGAAAATTAAAGAAAGTAAAGATAAAGTAATATAAATAGAATAGGTAGTTATAACTCCAGTATCTAACTTACTAATATTTTTACCTGTGTTAGTTAAAGTTTGAGATAAACCATGAGGTCCTACCATTTCTATTATACCTCTATCTAAAACTTTAGAAATAATATATCCTAATTCTAATCCTTTATTTATAATATAGTTATTATAAATTATATCAAAAAAATATTTACCATTAAAGAAGGTATATATTTTTTGTCCGATTAAATTATCAGTTAAATCAATAATAAATGTTGGACTTTTATGATATAAAAATATTGCTAAACTAGCACCAAATAGTGATAATAAAGCAGGTAAGAATTTTATTATTAAAGGTAAACTAAATTCAGCTTCAATTAAAGAAATATTATTAGGTTTAATAAATAATGCATTACTGAAGAAATCACTAGCCATACCTACAAATAAATCAGAAAAGATAAATCCAAAAAATATACTAAATAAAGCTAATAAAAATAATGGAATAATTACTTTATTGTTAGCTTCATGAGTATTTAAATAAGATTGTTTGGGTCCATTTGGTACAGTTAAGAAAACTAAACAAATTAATCTAAATGAATAAAATGCAGTTAAACCAGCTGTAATACTTCCTAAGATGAAAGCATATGTACCACTAAAACTATATTGACCATAAGCTAATTCTATTATTAAATCTTTACTATAAAATCCTGTTAATCATGGAGTAGCTAATAATGATAATGATCCTACTAACATAGTTGTATAAGTAAATGGTAAAAATCTTATTAAACCTCCTATTCTTCTTACATCTTGTTGATCTGAAAAACTATGAATTACAGCTCCTGCTCCTAAGAATAATAAAGCTTTAAAGAAAGCATGATTTATTACATGCATTAAAGCTACATTATATTGACTTAAACCTACAGCCATAACCATGTATCCTAATTGACTTATCGTTGAAAAAGCAATTATTCTTTTTAAATCATTTTGAACTAAACCACAAGTAGCTGCAAAGAAAGCAGTAGTAGCTCCAGTTAAAGTAATAATTAATAAAGCTGTACTACTATATTCTAATAAAGGTGATGATCGTAATAACAAATATAATCCAGCAGTTACTAAAGTAGCTGCATGAATTAAAGCTGATACAGGAGTAGGACCTTCCATACTTCCAGGTAATCAAGAATGTAAAGGTATTTGAGCTGATTTAGCCATAGCTCCAATTAATAATAATAATCCTATTATAGTTAAAGCTGTTTCATTCATAAATGGTACTATACTAAATATTGTAGCATAATCTAAGGATCCAAATAAAGCAAATAATGCAAAATATCCTATACTTAAACCCATATCTCCTACTCTATTCATAGTTAAAGCTAATATGGCTGCTTTATTAGCTTGTATTCTAGTAAATCAGAAATTAATTAGTAAATAAGAAACAATACCAATACCTTCTCAACCTACAAACATTACAAAAAAATTAGCACCAGAGACTAAAACTAACATAAAAAAAGTGAATAAAGATAAATAAGAGAAAAATCTTTGATTATGAGGATCTTCAGCCATATAATCAGTTGAAAATATATGAATTAATGAAGAAATGTATAATACAGGAATAAACATAGACACTGTTAATTGATCAAATAAAAATTCTCATGATATAGTCATATATTCTGAATCTATTCAATTAAATAAATTAATTATAACTGGACTTGAACTTAAACCTACTTCATAGAAAGCAATAGTTGCTAATATACTAGATAAAATTAAACAAGTACAAGTTATTATATGAGATCCTGTTACTCCTATTTTTCGACCTAAAAATCCTGAAATAAATGAACCTAATAAAGGTAAAATTAATATTGTTAAATACATTAAGTTTCTTGTCTTATTAATATATTTCCTTTAATTCTATAAACTGCAACAATAATACTTAAACCTATAACTGATTCAGCTCCAGCTAATGAAATTATAAATATACTAAATATTTGTCCTATTCCATCATCAAAACTAAAACTTGATAATAATAATAACATAGTTACTGCTAATAACATTATTTCTATAGCAATAATCATTAATATTATGTTTTTTCGGTTTAATATAAAACCTAAGATTCCTATTAAAAATAAAAATAATGATAAATTCATAGTATTATTGTATTATAAACCCTTTGGGACTTGTATTAAATGTCTAATATTTATTTATAATATAAATATTACTTGCTAATTACAAAATAAATTGATATTTGGTTTAGCGAGTTTATTTTTGTTAGGAAAAAGAAAAATTTAAATAAAGGGGTTAAGAAATTTAAAAATATGATAATTAATAGTTTAATTAAAAATCTTATTTAAAGATTATTTTTATTTATAAATTAATTACCACCTCAGTAATAAACAGCTATAAATAAAAATAATCAAACTACATCTACAAAATGTCAATATAGAATTGCAGCTTCATGTCCTTGGTGATGTGTATCAGTTAAATGATAATTAATTATTCTAACAAAACCTACTAAAATAAATAATGTACCAATAATTACATGTAATCCATGTAAACCAGTAGAAGCATAAAATACAGTTCCATATACTGAATCACTCATTGTAAAACTAGATTCAGAATATTCATAATATTGTAAAGCAGTAAATATTATAGCAAAAATTATTGTTAATAATGTACCTAAGATAGCTCCTCTTCTATCTCCTTGTATTAAAGCATGATGACCATAAGTTACAAATGCACCAGATGATAATAATAAAATAGTATTTAATAATGGTATTGCAAAAGGATCTAAAGGTGTTATACCTTGAGGAGGTCATACTCCTCCAATTTCTATAGTAGGAGATAAACTAGAATGGAAGAAAGCTCAAAATACACTTAAAAAGGCAAATACTTCACTAATAATAAATAATACTACTCCAATAGTTAAACCTTTTTGAACTTGAATTGTATGATGTCCTAAGTAAGTCATTTAACCCATAATTTTTCAATTATGGCTGGACTATATCTTCATCCTTTAATTATTATTATAAAGGAGTTTCACGTGTAGTCTCTGAGGATCTTATTGAAATAAATACTTTAATAAATACTATTTAAGAAAAAAGAAATGAAATTGAATGTAAACAAAACAAACAAATAATTAATATTTCTATTGTATTTTTGTTTTGTCTACTCTTTTATAATTTAAGAAAAGGGGGTAACACAATTGAAAATACATCTAATAAATAATTATAATGAAAACCATTTATCCCATATACATAGGATAATAATTAGCCACGGTAGTAGCCACATCCACTATCGTTCCAGAAATAGGAGTCATAGCTTCTATTAAATCTAAGTCTATATTAGACTCCATAAAAGGAAATATTTCTGCTTTTTCAAGTACTGCAGAACTGGAATCAATTTTCATATCTGGTTTAGTTTGAACTCCTTTATCCAACACTTGTACTAAAGTTTGCACTGCACTATCTGCTAATTCTTTAGTTATAGGAGATGTTTGAATATTTGCAGTCCCAAATTCAACTAAATCAGCGCTTACTCTTAATTCAGGATTAATCATAGCTTGAAATCCTCGATCTAAACTAGAAAATAAGGTTTGCACTACAATATCTTTATATTCAGGCACAGCTTGAACTAAGTTTGAGGTTACTGATGTATAGGAATTACTAATTTCACTTAAATCTACACTTCGTAAAATAAATGATGTATCTAAAGATGGAATTAAGTTAACTATATCTACAGTTAATGCAGGTTTAACTGGAGTTCCAATATTAGCTACTTCAGATATTGCTTGAACTCCTTTTTCAGAAATAGGTGTAAAAGATCTTTTTAATGGAGATTCAGTTTGAATTCCTTTCTCTAAAATATCTTGTCATTGTCCTAATTGATCATAAGAAACTGAAAAAGTTGGAGGAGTTCAAGCTGTATCTGTTACAGGAGAAGTCATTGTTTCTTTAGAAATAGTATTCACAGTATCAGAAACATTTGATTTCATAGAACTAGCATATCAAGATCATCCTATTACTCCTGTTACTCCTGAAATTAAAGCGTAAAAAATTATATCATTATTATCTAATAATAAGTTTAAAATTGTCATTTAAAAAAAAAATTGTGTATCTAAAATTAGTATTAAATTTATTTTATAAATTTAATAACGAGTAACTAAAAACTAACGAGTATCATTGAAATCCAATTCTAAATTAACTTTTGTAAAATTAAAATTGTTCAATGACTGTTATAAATATGTTATATTATGAGTTATAAAAGTTTTATATTAATTAATAATTATTAATTATTAATTAATTGGTTCGTCTTTTATAACTTGTTCTCTTTTGGATTTAAACCAAAATTTACACTTTTAAGGAATGTTGTTCTATCATTGAACTAAAAGAACTTATTAATTTAATTTTCATGTTACATAGATACTCTTTTATTATTTTTGATCAAATAAATTCTTTTAAATTTATCTTTCCATTACTTTTTAATTTAAGTAACAGTTAATAGAAAGGGGGTAATTTTAGTTAAATAATTATTTCTTTTTTTTTTTAATTAATTTATTTTTTAGTAATTATTTTTTGGTTTCCTGCTGATTGCCCAATCTTTAAGATTTTTACTGCCATAATTATGATGAGTACTTAAAGCTCTAAGGGGTTTCCAGCATATAGTGAAATTTATAGAAGGCACATAATGATTTAGACATACAACCAAAAGATAAAAGGAAAAGATTACATAATTAGCCTTGATGTCTAGCTTATTTAGTCTTCAGGGAGATAACCAATTCTTTTATTATTTTTAAAATGATATTCAAATAATTAATTATTATTTATTAATTTCCTGCTGGCTAAATAATAACCAAATTCTTCTTTAAAACTAAACTTAGGTTGTGTGTTTTGTTTTTTCTATAAATCTAAATAGAAAAATTTCAATCTTTGATTTAGTTGTTACTTTTGCAGAATATACGAATCTGTCAAATGATAAAGGATAATTAAAATTTTTAGTACCTTCTGTAATAATATCTCTAAATCAAAGTATCATACCAAATACTGTTAAAGTAAAACCTAAACTTATTAATTGTCCTCCATAAGTAAAACCTTGCATATACATAACAGCTCCTAAAGTTAAACTTAATAATGAAAAACTAACTAAAATAGGTCATGGTGATGGTTCTACTAAATGATAAGGAAAAGATTGAAATTGATTTCTATTTATTTTATTCATTATATTTTTGTGTGTTTTATTTTTACTAAAGTGTTGTTATTAATTGTAATCTAATATGATATTTTTATTAATTAATTCTTTTTATATAATATCTATTAAAAAAAAAAATAGATATAATTAGTTACTTAGAATATAATTTTGATTAAAGTTATTTTTACTTTAATCTCTTTTATTTATAAATATTAAATTTAATTAATCTTATATTAAAAATAAATAAATAAAAATAATTTACTTAAATATTTATAGTTTGTTTATATTAATTTTTGTTATTATTTAATTAAATAAATTTAAAAGAAAAATTTATCCATTGAAATTAATTAATTGTTAATAATGTGTCCAGTTTTAATAGTTATACTAAATACACCTCTTTTATTTTTATTGATAAATGTATTAGTATTAATTAAACCAGTATTAGCTAAACTACCTTTTTGAATTATTTTAGATTTAACTCTTCTTTTAATTTTTTGTGTTAAAACTTTCCCTGCTAATTTTAAATAAATTCCAGATAAAAAAGAAGGTATTTTATTCTTACTAAATCTATTTTTAAAAATTTTAGTTTTACTTACTTTAAATAATTTCATATGAATATTTCTAAATTTAATAAAATTACTTAATATACCAATAAGATTAGCTAATATATTACTTTCATTTTGTGGAGAATATATTCTAATTAATTCTAATTCTACAGATTTATTAAATAATTTACTTAATAATTTAACCAAATTTTCTAATTTATAATAATGTAAAATTCAAAATTTAGAATGTAAACTACTTTTAAAATATTTTTTTCTTAAAGGTTTTCAATAATAAAATAATGTAATTTTTATTAAATGAGAATTAATTGAAATTATAGGTTTACTAATTATACTGGACATATTAAGAAAGGCTGATTTACATATTATATATAAATTATATAAATTTTTATTAATTTGTTTATAAGATTTATTAGTAAATGTATAAATATGATGACTAATATTTGCTAATTTAAAATTAAATGGACTAATTAATCTTATATATTGTTGTTCATTTATAAAGATTAATCTTGATTCATTTCATTTTTGTTTTGATAATTCTTTATTTAAATCTTCTAAATTTTCTGAATTAGAGATATTTAAATTATATTCATTTTTATTTAAGAAATTTAATAAGGATTTATTAGTATAATTTATGTTATTACTTAATTTAATAATTAATTGTGTAATTTTAGTAGATTTTTTACTACTGAAAAATTTATTATTTTCTAATTCTTTTCCTTTAAACATGTTTTCTATTGAAAAATCCGTTTTTCCTTTATTTATAAAATTTTTTAAATTAGGTAAACTATTATTTACACTTAATTTTATATTTAAATTTTTTATGTTATTCATTAAAAAATATTTCATATAGGCAAATGTGACAAAAACTAAATTAAATTTAACTTAATTTAGGGATTTATAAATTATAAATCTATTCAGAAGAATAATGTATTATTAATTTTTAAAGATAAAATTATTTGGATATGTATAAATTATTTTTAAAATTTTATTCAAATAATTAATTATTATTTACTTTTAAAGTATTTTTATATGTAATATCTAATTAACATTAATTAATATAATTTTATATATTTGTATTGAATATGTATAATAAATAATTATAAAATTTTATATATTAATATACTTAATTAATTATAATTTTTATTTAAAGGGGGTTATATTTATAAATTAATTCTTTACTTAATTAAAAAGTAAAGAATAGAATTAATATAATAATTAATTTAAGGTTAATTCTATTAAATTTATTCTTAATAAATTCTTAAATTACAATAAAAATTAAGAATATAATAATAAGAAAGCAATCATTAAAGAGAATAACCCTGTAGCTTCAGCTAAAGCGAATCCTAAAATTGCAAAACTGAATAATTGACCTCTTATTTGAGGATTTCTAGCTGTTGAAGCAATTAATGAAGAGAAAATTAAACCAATTCCTGTTCCAGCTCCAATTAAACCTGAGCAAGCTAAACCTGCACCAATGTATTTTGCTGCTGCTAACATTTTTGTTTGTATTAATTTTTAATAGTGTCTAAAAATATATTATAAATATAATAATATACACTTTTATTATATTCACTTTTTATTCTTTTATTTTTATAAATAAATACTTTCCTTTTTAATTAATTGATTTTTTAGATATATATATATTAAAAATATTTTAAATACATACGAGTAATCAGATTCGAACTGATGACATCTACTTGGAAGGTAGAGGTTATACCAATTTAACTATACTCGTTTTATTCTCTTTTTTTTTTAATTAAGTTTAATTAATTTCTATTAATTATTATTTACTTTTAAATATTTTTATAATTATTAATATTAGACTATTTCTTAAAAATTTAAATCCTGGAACATTAATTGAATTAATATTAAACAAGATGTAATTGTTCATAAATTAATATAATAATTAATTTAAAGGGGGTTATATTTATAAATTAATTCAAATATTATGTTTTGTGTCTATAATTAATTTTATAAATTAAGGATAAAGTCAAATGAGATAAACAAATAAAACTTACATTATAATTAATAAATAATAAGTTTTTCTTAAAACATTAATAAATTAATTTATAACAAATTAATAATTTAATTATTGTTATAATTTAATAAAGAAATATAAAATGTAAAGATTTTTTTTTATATTCTTTTAATAAATATAATAAATTTAATAAAATTAATAAATTTTATAATTAAAAAAATAAAATAAATACTTATAAAAAAAAGATAAAAAATATATGAAATATTAAAAACTAAATTTTCAAAATGATTAAAAAAATGAATAAATAATTCTTCAGATTCTAAAGAACAATGAATATTAACCACATTAATATTAGTTGGAGCATCCCCACTAATAACAGTAGTATTATTTTCCATATTTGTCATTTTAGATGTTTTATAATGTTTATGATGAAAAGGTACCATATCTTTAAGGAAAATAATATGATTTTCAACTTTTTCAACAGTTAATAATACATAATTTTTATAATTAGAATCTATAGGTGAAGTATATGATTCTTGATGAACTGTTAAATCTAAAATAGGTCCTACACCTAAACCAAAATGAAAATAAAATGTAGGTTCAATAGGGCAAATTTTTAAATAAATACTAGAGAATTTAACTCCTACAGCATAAGCTATTAATTCTCCATAATTTTCAACTAAGGAATTTAAACCTTTTATATAAATATTGTTATATAAAATTAAATATTCTGTACTATCCATATAAATTACATTACATATTAAATAAATATAAATTAAATAATATATAAAAATACTTATTAATATTATTTTAATTATAGATGTATTTGAATTAATATTATTATTATTATTTAATATAACTTTTAATAATAAAAAAGTTATTAAAAATATTAATATATTTATATAATAATTTGAGATTATTAAATAACAAATTATTAAAATTAAACTAAAATTATTGTGATTTATACTAATTAACATTTGATTAATATAATTTAATTTATTTATATTATTCATTTTCATTTAAATTAACTTATGTTTGTATCTAAAATTAGTATTAAAATTATTATTATTATTAATTAAATAATTTTAATAACGAAGACAATTATTTAAATAATTTATGTTTTGTTTAATTAGACTAATTTATTATTAGTATAAATTAATACAAACTTAATTAAATTATTAATTTAATAAAATTTTTACAAATTATATAATTTTCTTGATTAATTCAAGATTATATAAATTCTTATGTCAATTTGTTTTTAATTAGAAATATAAAACGAAATCTTCCAGATTCGAACTGGAACCCTTCTAAATGACAATTAGAAACTCTACCAATTAAGCTAAGATTCCTTAAATATAAATTTAACAAGAACAAGGTGATTCGAACACCTACCAATGATTTTGAAGATCGTCATACTAACCGTTAATACTATGCTCTTTATTAATCCAGATTTCTTTTATGGTTTAATTAAATTATGTTTATGTAAAATAAGGGGGGGAAATGATTAAATTAAATAATTATATAAAAATATAAATTTTTTTGTGTTTTAAATGTTATAAAGTAATGAAGAAATAGAAAAATGTAAACCGTCTAAAATAACGTTAGGGAAAATACCTAATAACACAGTAGGTAATAATAAAGATAATAATAGATTAAATTCTCTTCTAGAAATATCTTTAATTGGTTTTAAATGAGGAGAATAAATACCATAAGAAATTCTATTATATAAATAAATAGAATAAATAGCAGATAATACTATTCCAGTAGCACCTAAAGCTGCTATTAAAGGACTTCTTTCTCATATTCCAATTAAAGATAATTGTTCTCCTAAGAAATTTAAAGTTAATGGTATACCAGTATTACTTAATGTAAAAATTAAAAATAAAATAGTAAATACAGGCATATAAGTAACTAATCCTCTTACATAATGAATAATTCTAGTACCTGTTCTATCGTAAATTACACCTCCTACACAAATAAATAAAGCAGGAGAAACAAATCCATGAGCTAAAGCTAATAAAATAGCACCTTCAATACCTTGAATCGTATTAGAAAATAAACCTAATATAACTATACTCATATGTGCAATACTTGAATAAGCAATTAAAGCTTTAGTATCTTGTTGAATAATTGTAGCTAATGAAGCATAAATTAAAGTTATAATTGCAATAGTTTGAACTAATGGAGAAAAATAATTAGTAGCATCAGGTAAAAAATTAATTAAAACTCTTAAATAACCATAAGTAGCAAATTTTAATATTGTAGCAGCTAATAAAATAGAACCAGCTAAAGGACTATCAGCATGAGCTCTATATAATCATCCTGTTAAAGGTCATAATGGAGTTTTTACTGCAAAAGCTAAAAAGAATCCTAATCATAATATTTTTTGACTATCTAAATTAATTTCTGATAAAGATATTATTTGAAAATCAGTTGATCCTACATAACTATATATTTGAAGTATAGCTAATAACATAAATAAAGATCCTGCTAAAGTATATAAAAATAATAATAAAGCTGATCTTATTCTAGCTTCACCTGATCCATATACTATTATTATTAAAAATAAAATAGGTAATACACTTTCAAAAAATATATAAAATAAAATTAAATCTAATACTACAAATACTCCTATTTGTAATGTTTCTAATAATAAAAAAGATATTAAAAAATATTTTAAATTATTATTTATATTATTATAATTAGATAAAACAGCTATAGGACTTATAAAAGTTGTTAATAATACAAAATATAATGATATTCCATCTATACCTATATTTAAATGGCAATAATTTAAATTTATAAATTCATATACAAATTGATATTGATTAGTACTTGAATCGAATTCTAATCATATATATATTGATAATATGAAATTTATTAACATAGTTATTAAAGTTATTCTTTTCATTCTTATTTTATTTTCTACGGAATTTTCTGGTATTGTTAATAATAATAAACTACCTATTATAGGTAATAATAATAATAAACTAAGCATTTTAATTGAATTCTTTCCAAAAAGAATTTCTATTTTGTCTATTTAATTTTTAAATAAAATATTTAATTCATCTTTATTGATTAATATTTAATTTACTTTAATTTATAAAAAAAAATAAATTAATAATTAATAAAGGATAATTCTTTGGTTAAAAAATAAAATTAGAATATATTTATTAGAGTGAAATTTTATTATCTTCTTTTTAATATATATTATTCCATGAAGGAAATAATAAATAATTTAATCGACGGATACTGTGAGATTCGAACTCACGACTTTATTCAAGTACTCGTTTTCAAAACGAGCGCCTTAATCCAGACTCGACCAAGTACCCTAAATATAATAAATAAGACCGAAGGGAATTGAACCCTTATAATATCCATTATGAGCGAACTGCATTACCAATTATGCTACAGTCTTTAATTTATTTATTATTTCTTTTTTTGATTACTTTAAATAATGAGTAAAATTTTTAATTAAAGGGGGGGAAAATTATTAAATTAACTTTTTTATTTAAATTTAAATATTAAACAATAAGTTTTAAGCTAATTAAATATAACTAAATATAAATTTAATTATCAATTTAAGATTGCACAGGTAACATTTTGAAAGCATGGAATGGGATAGGACTTTGTAAAGTTCATTCTAATGTTGAAGCTGTTTCTGTTTCATTTTTAAATTGTTCTGTTGATGTAAAATAAGAAGGTATATTTCAAGGATTAGTATTAACTGGACTTCCATTAGCAAATATATCATAGATTATATAACCAAATAAAACTGTAGCCATAATTGAAATTAATGATCCAAAACTTGAAATTTGATTTCAACCACTAAAGGCATCAGGATAATCTGGAATTCTTCTAGGCATACCCGCTAAACCTAAAAAGTGTTGAGGGAAGAAAGTTGTATTTACCCCAACAAATAATGTTCAAAAATGAATTTTTCCTAATAATTCATTATATGATTTTCCTATAATTTTAGGTGCTCAGAAATAAAAACCTGCAAATATTGCAAATACAGCTCCCATTGATAAAACATAATGGAAGTGAGCTACTACATAATAAGTCTTTTTAAATTTTATTATATAATTTAATTTATATAAAATTTTACTCATTTTACAATGAGGATCGGACTATATCTTATCTAATTATTAAACTTAATTAACGTTCGACTACCACGTATAGTCTCTACAGATCCTACTCCTAAAAAAAAAATTTTTTTAGTTTGGTTTCCACGGTATTGCCTTTTAAATTTGTAGCATGGAAATTGCATTATTTCCATTTAAAAGGTTTCACCGTTAGCAATATATAAATATTACCGATAAATTTTTAGATTTATAAGGGAAAATTGTAAACAAAACTAAAAATAAGAATAATTTTATATGTATTTTTATCTTGTTTACTCTTTTAAAACAAACAAAGAATTTAGTTTTAAAGGGGGTAAAAATAAAAAAAAAAATGTAAGAAATTAGAAATAAAAATCAACAAATATTACATATGAAAATTATTAATAAGAATAAGGATTACGTCATTAATAAAATTTGTGCATAATTCATTATCTGAAAATCATTCGATTATACCTCTTAATTCTTCTTCAGTTATTCCATTAGCTGCAATTTCTTCACTATATATACTATTTATCTCAAAAAATTTTAATTCAGAAATGTCACATACTTCTAGATCTACATTTGGAAAAAAAAATAAATCTAGATCTTCTATATCAACTTCTGATAATATACTTTGACTGTCAAATGAAGTTTCATGATCAGATTCAATATCTGTATCAAAATCACTGTCAGTTATAAAATTATCTATATTTCCATTAGTAAAAGGTACCATATTTTCATTTTCATTCATAATAGTTTCTATTTCTTCATTAGTAAAAGGTTCCATATTTTTAATAGGAATTTGAGTATTATTTCTTATAAATAAGTAATATAAAGAACAGCCTAATATTAATCCAGACCCTATTAAGATATAATAGAAGTCTAAATTATTGTCTAATAATAAGTTATTATAATTCATTAATTTTATATTGTATTAATTCCAAAAAGAATTTCTAAAGTATCTATTTAATTATTAAATTGTATATTTACTCCCTTAATAACATATCAATGTTATTCCCCTTTCATACTATATCACTAGAAATAAAATTCCCCTTTCATCCTAGATCACTTAGAATGAAATTCCCGCCGTAAATAACTGATAATCTTTTTAACAAATATAATACTTGAAATAAAGATATACTACTTTTCTAATTTTAACAAACTAGTCTTTATTATTTCTTTTATCTAAATTATATTTTTAACAAAAATATTTCCTTTAAATATCTTTGTTTGTAGGATTACGAAGTTCTTATTTTAATAAACAAAGATTAAAACATAAAAATCTTTGTTTATTCTTTTATTTAAAATTAATACTGTGTTGAAAAATTAAAAATATTTTTATATTCCCTTATAAATCATTTGAATTTCTCACAGTGGTAAGACAACATGACACTTATTAAAAAAGATCTTTAAATTTAGTAAATGAAAGTATTTTTTCTCCTAATAAAGGATAGTTAATGCAATGATTAATAATTTTTATTAAACTTAATTTCCTATAAATTTCAATAAATCAAATATTATTGTTTGTTTTTCTAATTTCATTTTTAATATCAAAATGAATTTTTATTGCATCTAAAATATACTTATCATTGGTTTGTCTTATTGAAAATGAGTGATTATTAGATATATTTCTAATAGAAAAATAACCTTCTGCTTCAATAAAACCAGATAATCATTCATTAAAATAATTATAATCGATTTTAACATTATCTAACTTTTGATTAAGATATTTTTTATTTCTAGCATTTAAATATCATTCAACATTATTTTGTTGAAAACATTCTAACATAAATGCTAATTGAGCTCTTAATCTAGAAGTTAGAGGAGGATAATAAATAAAAATATAAATTAATTTTTGAATATGTTTTCTTTTATTAACCACTCAAATAATAAATTTATTATTTTCAACAATTTTTACATTTCCTCCAAGATGATTTTTAATTAAATTTAACATTGTTAAATTTTCAATACAATATTTTAATTTAATAATTAATCTGTATTCAAGATTTTTATATTTTCAATGATTAACTTGAATACTTCCATCACCATCCATTAATCCTACTCAAAATTTGTGAATATAATGATGATCTTTTTTTATTCTATCATGTAATGCTAAATCTAAAGAAGCATTAGCTAAAACTACTCCTGTTACTCCTCCTATTGTAAATAAAGCTAAAAATCCTAATGCAAATATTAAAGGTGTTGTTAATCTTAAACTACCACCATATAAAGTAGCAATTCAAGAAAATATTTTAATACCTGTAGGTACAGCAATTACCATTGTAGCAGCAGTGAAATAAGCTCTTGTCAAATAACGTTTGGACTATATCTTCATCCAATTTAAATGGTGTAAATAATTATTTCTTTTTTTTTCTTATTTTAATTTATTTTAATTTTTATCCATTATAAATTGGAGTAGGGCGTGTTAGTCTCTGAGGTTCTTCTGTATTTTTCTGATTTTTTCAATTCCTTTAATTGTTAAATATTCTTTTCTTTGAACAATTCTATAAACTTTTCTTCATTTTAAATAATTAATGTATTTAGAAGAATTTAAATGAAAATTATCAAAGTAATCAACGATAAGTTTAGCTGATTTTAAATTAGTTGAATTATAATAAAATATTTGTTCAGATTCTAAATAAAGAATATTTCCACCAAAAATGTTTTTAATTAATTCTAATAATTCACTTGTGTTTTGTTTTATTTTAAATTCTAATCTTAGACTTAAATCTGTAACATGAGATTTACTATTCTCTAAATTGATTACAAATGAACCATTTGCATCAGAAAAACCTGTTAATCAATGATTTGAATTTAAGTAAAATTTAGCTGGTGGTAAGATAGTTAAACCAAATTTAGAGTCATATTTATGAGTTAATATTTGATTAATTTTTTTATCAGTTAAAAATTTCCCGTTCACTAAACCTAAAACTCTTTTTAATCCTTCAGAATGTCTTAAAACATATTTTATATAATTTTTACTTTTTAAACTTAAAACTGAACCATAGCCTATTCGTTTTTTAATATAATAAGCTAAAAAGGTATCTTCTTTGTTAAAAGTTATTTCAAATCTATGGTCACCGAAGTAACCATCACCTTCTATTAAACCAGCTAAATAATAACCGAATTCTTCATCAGTTTTAGGTTTATTATGTTTTATTAAATGATCTGAAATGTTATCATTCCCTTGAATTAAATTATTGATTTCATCAGAAATATCAGAATTACCTGCTGATTGTTCGTTTTCAATTTGGATTTTTCCTAACAGTATTACAACTGAGTGGACCAAGAAAATAATCGAGTTTTCCAGCATACAGCCCTATACTAATAAGTAATGTTACCATTACTTTAGACACAAAAGTATCTACATCTAAACCTACACTAAACATATGATGAGATCATACTAAAAATCCTAATATTCCTATTGAGAACATAGCATACACCATACCTAAATAACCAAAAATAGGTTTACCTGAAAATGCAGAAATTACTTGACTAACTATACCAAATCCAGGTATAATTAAAATATAAACTTCTGGATGTCCAAAAAATCAAAATAAATGTTGGAATAATATAGGATCTCCACCTCCAGCTGGATCATAGAAACTTGTATTAAAATTTCTATCAGTTAATAACATAGTTATACCCTTTTAAATCTTGATTTACTGGATATTATCCAATGACTGTCTTGTAAATTACAGCAGTCTCATAAACATTTAACTCGTAAGTATTATAGAAGTAAATTAATTCTTTTTTTCCCATTAATTTATTTAATATAAAAATGTTTTATAACTTAAATAAAATTAATCAGATAAATAAGAAATAAAATAAAACACAAAAATTAAGAAAAAGTAAACATAATAAACAAATGAGAAATTTTACACTTATTTTATGTTTACTTTTCTTGAAATAGTTTAAGGGGATAAATTAATAAATAATGAATAAATAATTTATGTAAATAAAATGATTTAATTAAATAAGTTATTTACTATTCCTAAAGTATCTATCATTGCACTAACTCTCTCAGGAGTTCAAGGTGTAGCTAAGAAGGGATCTAAAGCATTTAATTGCTCAACTTTAGCAGCAATATATTCTGCATTAGAGAGATCTACAACTGTTCCTACAATCTCTTGAGAAGGTATAACTTCTATATTAACTGGTGTTACATCTCCAGCTATAGTTTGAGTTCCTACTTCTGAGGTCCTTGGAATTAATGGTGATTTATCTGTAAATGTAGAAGATACAGGTGATATAGTCTCTATTGAGCTAGCATCATCTTCAATAATTTTACTTGGTCCATCAGTAAAATTTTCTTCAGCATCAGTTTGTACACCTTTTTCTATATAAGATTTACTGAAAATCTGACTTATTAATGAATATGCTATGGTTCCTGTAACTCCAATCAATAGACCGTAGAATATTAAATCGTTATCTATATTGTTATTTAATACTTTTAAAAGTAATGTCATTTTATATTTTTTATATTTTTATTTCTCTCTTAGGTTAATATTAAAATATTTAATTTTATATAATTTTAAATATTGGTGTAATACACCACTTATTAATATTAATACTTTATAATATATATTATAAAGTATTCTAAGATTCCCCTTATTCAATTATTTCATATATTAAAATAAATAATTAATAATTATTTATTTTAATATTAAAATCTTATCTATATTATATTTTATATAGTATACTTTTATGTTAATAATTTAATAATGATTTAATGTTGTTCTATAGTTGAACTAAGAGAACTAATTAATTTAATTTTAAACTATCTAATATTGTCTTGTTTACTTTTTTAAAACAAACAAATTTTATTCCTTAAAGTGGGTAAAACGAAAAAAAGTAATTAAAATTTTATTTTCTTATTTTTATTATTTATTTTTATTTTAATTTCTGATGTAGGTATTTATGTTTAAGGTAAATACTCATACATTCACATGTATGTTGGGACTATATCTTATTAATCTAAGTTGTAAAATTTATTTAAATGATTTCAAGTAAAAATAGTTCTGTTATCATTCATATTAGATTTAATTAAAATAATTTCTTCAAGATTTGATTTATGTTTAAATTTACCTGATTTAAATCTATCTAGAACTTTAATTCAATCTTTATAATCTAAATATTTACTACCAAATAATGGAAATTTATTTAAATAATTTTCTAAAATTAAATTACCATTTAAATTAGTTGTTCTTACTCTATATTCTGGTTTAGGTTTATCTAATCTAATAGCCTTAACTGAAGAGAGTAAGAAATTAGCGATAATTTCTAGAAAACTTGCATTATTTCTGCCATTATGATCATTTTGTCTCTGACTTAATTCAAATTTACATTCTACTTTTGAATATTTAGAATTAGAAGTTGTTCTAACAGAAAAATGACCATCAGCTTCAATAAAACCAGATAATCATGCATTAGAATCTAAAGGACTATCATTTAAAGGCTGTTTAGAAATTTTAATTTCTTCAAATTTTATATTTAATCAATCAATTAAACTGTATAAACTATAAATTTTAGGAGTTCTCATATTACCATTAATTAATGAAGTTAATAATATTAATCCATCAAAATTATTAATAGTTAAAATATAAGCATTTACTCCTTTTTTTCTAGATAATGACCCATTTTTTATTTCCTTTTGAATCATTAAAGCTAATGGTAAGTTTTTTAAATGAAACATAATTTGAATCGAAGGATAATTAATTCTACCTTTAGCTGATCTTTCTGTCTTTGGTACTATTATAGAACCATCACCTTCAATAAAACCAGATAAATAAGAACTAAATTTTAAATTAAATAAATCTTTATAATCTATGATTTTCTTTGTGTTTACTTTAGTAAATGGGAAAATATTACAACAAATTAATTCCGGCGTATAGTCTCTGAAGATCCTTAAAAGATTTAAATCTAATAAGTTTCCTGCTGATTGTGTTTCATTAAAATTTATTAGATAAAACAGTTCCCAGCAAATAGCCGGATTTAGAGCTGGCAGTATAAGTTTACCAGCTAAAACTGGTAAAGCTAATAATAATAATATGGCAGTTACAAAAATACTTCAAACAAATAATGATAATTTGTGTAAACTCATACCATTAGTTCTCATGTTTAATACTGTAGTAATAAAATTAATAGCTCCTAATAATGAAGATACTCCAGTTAAATGTAAACTAAAAATAGCTAAATCCACTGAACCACCAGAATGAGATTGTATTCCTGATAATGGCGGATAAATTGTTCATCCAGTTCCTGCTCCATTTTCTACTAATGCACTAAGTAATAATAAAATTAATGAAGGAGGTAATAATCAAAAACTTATATTATTCAATCGTGGAAAGGCCATATCTGGAGCTCCTATATGGATTGGTAAAAAATAATTACCAAAACCTCCAATTAATGCAGGCATAACCATAAAAAATAACATTAATAATCCATGAGCAGTTATTATTACATTAAATAATTGGTGATCTCCTTGTAAAAATTGTACACCTGGAGAAGATAACTCTAATCTAATTAAAACTGAAAATCCTGTAGCTATCATTCCTGCAAATATTGCAAATACTAAATAAAGAGTTCCAATTTCTTTAGCATTAGTTGAATAAAGTCGTCAATCCATATTATTATCCTTACTTTTCTTTTTTACTCCTCTGTTTTTGATTTAAAAAATCCAAAAAATATCAAAAACAATAAAAAAAATTAATAGTGAGAATCTCACGGAATAGAGGTGATTCGAACACCTAAGGGATTACCCGAACAATTAGCAATTGTTTTAACTTTCCAATGTAAACTATTCCATTTCTTTTATTTAATAATAGTTTGATAATTATTTAATAATCAATTTATTATTAAAAGGGGTTAAATTAATTCACACTATGTAACTATGCTTTTTAAATATTCATTTATTGTTATTTTATCTAATTTATATTTAATAGTATATTATAAAATAATATTTTAAAATATTATTTTATTCTAACTCTATTAATTAATAATTATTTTCATTATTACTTTTAAAAGTTATTATTAAATATAATAATTAGAATTAAGACATTTATCTTATTAATAATGAATAAATGATTTAATTTAATAATTCATTTATAATAAAATGAATTAATGTAAATAGATGGCATCTTTAATATAAGATATTACTAATAATACAAATACATAAGCTTGAATTATAGATACAGCTACTTCTAATCCACATAATGCTAAGAAGAATGCAAAAGGAATTAAAGTGAATATAGCTATTATAAAAGTACTATTAAACATTTGATATAAGAAAGTAGATAATATTTTTAATAAAGAATGACCAGCTACCATATTAGCAAATAATCTTATACCTAATGATAAAGCTCTAGCTAAATAAGATACAGTTTCAATTAAAACTAATAATGGAACTAATGCTAAAGGAGTTCCAGATGGAACAAAATATGAGAAAAAATGTAATTTATGAATATATAATCCAAGTATAGTTACACCTGTTAATATAGTAAAGGATAATCCAATAGTTACTATTACAGAGGTTGTAATTGTATATGAATAAGGTATATTACCTATTAAATTACTTATTAATATAAAGAAAAATAATGAATAAATAAAAGGTAAATAAATTTCTTTACCTAATTGTTCTCTTACCATTGTATTAATTGTTGTAAATATACTTTCTATGGCTATACTTCATTTTGAAGGTAAAATTTTATTTTCATTATTACTTATTATATGTAAACTTAATATTATAAATAAGATTAAGATAGAATATAAACCTAAATTACTTAAAGTTATATTTATATAACCAAATATAGGAGCTATAACACTTATTAAACTACTTACTTCAAATTGTTCTAATGGAGAATTTATGATTAAAGTGAAATTTTTTAACATTAAAATAAATATATTTTTTTTCTAAAATTAGTATTAAATTTATTTTCTAAATTTAAGAACGAATAACAATTATTAGAAATTAGTATAATTAATGTAAATATATTTATTTTTACACTATCATAACTTTAAGTTATAAATTTTTATTTTCAGATTTTTATATTTTTAAATTTAAAAATATGTTTATTTATTTAAATTTAAAAAGAGTATAAAATTTTTACGTTAACTTTAAATTTGGTTATTTTAACCTTATTTATATTAATTATTCTAAATTTAAAGTTAACAGAATGATATAAAGAAATATAGCCTTTACCAGAATCGAACTGACACTAACAACTTGAAGGGTTGTGGTACGACCGTTATACTAAAAGACCTTATAATTATTAATTAATTTATAAATCTTACATTATTAATTCTAATAAGATTTATCTATCAAATGAAGATATTAAATAAATAAATATTAATTTTATTTAATATTTCATAAATACATAAAATTAATACAGTTTAAGGGTTTAAATAATCTAATATTTATCCAAAAGTAATACATGCAACTATAATTAAACAAAATGTTTTCTAAATTTTATTTATACTCAATTTTAATACTTGTACTTAAACTTTCTCTTCTAATAGACAATTTATTCACTTAATAAACTATTAAATAAACTATTCAAAACACAAAGAATTTCATTTTAATTTAAATTAATTAAAATTCTAAACAAGTAATTATTAATAAAGACAGAATGGGAATCGAACCCTTCTACTAACTAATGAGATTAGTGTGCAAACCGTTACACTAAACTGTCTAAATATAATTTATTATTTAGATTATATTGTACACTATTGTTATAAATATATACGAACAAAGAGACTTGAACTCTTAAGGAATTACTTCCACTCCTGCTTAAGAAGAGATTGTTTACCAATTTCAACATGTTCGCTATCTTATTATTCCATTTCTTTTATATATTTTTTGTGTTTTTATATATTATATTATTTAAAAATTTTATTTACTTTCTTTATTATTAAATAATTAATGAAGATTATAAAAAATAATTATAATGAGATGTAAGGTAATTTTATAAAAATAATTAAACTAAAGGTGTTAATAGGAATCGAACCTATGAAAAAAGTATTAACAGTACTCCGCAATGACCTCTCTGCCATAACACCTAAATATGGTAGGCACGATTCGAACATGCTCTATGTCTCCTACCCAAAAGGAGCGACTGACCAATTTGTCATCTACCATTTTTATTTTTATTATTGAGCAGTAAAGGAATCGAACCTTTTATGGCGTTAACCAATTCTTTTACAGAGAATCACCATTACCAATCGGATCACCTGCCCTTAATATTAAAATTTATTTATCTGTTTTAAGATTATAAATTTTAATTATTAATTCTAAATATTTATGTATATATATTTTTTATATAAAATTTATATTTAGAACTGAAAGCACCTGGACTTGAACCAGGACTTTCTCCTTAAAAGGGAGACACTCAACCACTCAAGTTCTGCTTTCTTAGAAATATTAAATAAAAAGAATTTACTGAGTTGACCAGATTCGAACTGATATTATTCATTACCAAAAAATGATGTTTTTCCAAATTAAACTACAACTCATATTAATTTTGTTTATAACTATTTTTTAATTAAATTTAATTTTGCCAAAAACTGGAATCGAACCAATATCAAAGTCTTACAAGGAATTCGTTTTACCAATTAAACTATTCCGGCTTAAAAAATAATAAATTATTTAATTAATATATTCTTTTGCCTCGAGAGAGAATTGAACTCACATTTCTATATCTTCAGAATAGCGCTTTGACCACTAAGCAATCGAGGCTTATAATAATTCTATTTTATGAATTAATAATAAATTTATGGAGAAAGATAGACTCGAACTATCATATTTGTAATGCAAATACAACTGATTACCAATTATCAGATTCCCCCTTTAATTTACATATTCTTTTAAATATATATTAAGTTTATATGAATATTTTTTTATTAAAATAAAACTATTTAATCTTTACAATTCTGTTTAAATTAGAACTTAAATTGATTAATTCATTAATCTAAAAATGAAAAAGCATATGAATATTAATCTTATTTAATTGATTTAGTTAATTATTATTTTATTTTCCTTTTAAATAATATATAATTAAATTAAATTCTATAAATAAATGGGTATAGAGTCTAGACTCCACTTAAAATTAAAAGACACACCATTATGATAGACATAAGGTTTCACTCACTTTAGGTTACGCTTAACTATACACTTTAATAAAGAGATATATTATTTTGTGATTAAAGTATATTATGAAAATTTAATGTTCTTAATTAATTTAAGAGGATTAATTAAGTTATTTTTTTATTAATGATTAATTAATGTTATTTTATTGATTAATTATTTATTAATGATTAATTAATCATTTATTTTAAATAATCTAACCATTTTATATTTGCCTCTCCTTAATTTGTATTTTTGTGTTTTAAATTTTTATTTTAATTGTTAAGATATTTTAGATTATTTCATTTATTTGCCTCTTCTATTTATTTATTTATTTTATTAATCTCAATGCAAATATTATTATTAAATTAAGATAATATCTGATAAAATATTGTCAATACTTTGCAATTACAAAGTTAAATAATATATTTAACTTTTATCAATACTATATTGTAAAGTATATATTATTTTTAATTTCTTAAAACAAACAAAAAAAAATATATAGATGTATTATATAAATAAGGGGGTAAATTTATTAATAAATATAGATAGATTAATTAAGATTTCTATTAGTTAATAAATTTTATTTATTTATTAACTTTAGTTTGTGTAGTTTTAGCTATAGAAATAGCTCCAGAGCCAATTTCTAAGATAAACCCTATTGTTAATACTATAAAGAAAATTAAAGCTATACTAAAACCAAAACTACTTACTTTATATAAAGTTACAGCTATAGGGAATAATAATAATATTTCTAAATCAAAGATTAAAAATAACATAGCAACTACATAAAATTGAATTTGGAAATCAGTTCTATTTTGTTTTCTAATAGCTGAATATCCACATTCATAAGCTGATATTTTAGATTCATCTGGTCTATGAGCTGAAAATAGAAAATTTAAAATTAATAAAACTAAAGCTAAAATAGGAACTAAAATAAATAACATTAATAAATTATTCATTAAAAATTAAATAAAGATAAAGAAAGTATTGTTGTACTATTTAAAAAAATTGATGGTTTAAGAACAAATAATAAAATAGATAATGTTAAAGTAGATATTATAAAACTGTTAGTACTACTTATTTTTATTTCTGAATTAGAATTTAAAGTATTAATTATTTTTAATTCTTTATCACTATATTCGGACGTATTTTCTTCTTCTGTAAATAATATTTTTATTATTTTTAAATAATAAGAAGCACTTATAATACTTACAATAATAGCTATAATAGACATAAAGTAATATCCATTTTGAATTGCTGAATATAATACAAATTGTTTAGAGAAGAATCCTATTAAAGGAGGTATTCCAGCCATACTAAATAAACAAATTGTTAAACTTAGTGATAATACAGGATTTAAGAAAAATTGACCTTTTAATTCTGAAATATAATTAATATCATTTTCTGTTCCTGTTTCATCTTCTACCATTATACTTTGTATTAAATCTCTAAATGAATTTTTTATTATATATCCAAATAATATTATTATTAAAAAAGTATTTAAATTTGTAATAGTATATTGTATTATATAAAATATTAAAGCTTCTATAGATTGTTCAGAATTAATAGCTAAAGCTAATAAAATAAATCCTACATGTGAAATAGTACTGTAAGCTAATAATCTTTTTATTTTAGTTTGAGCTAAACCTAATATTGTTCCTATTAATAATGATAATAAAGAACTTATTAATAATAAATTTTTACTTCATAAATAACTATTATTAAAACTTAAAGTATTATTATTTATTATATTATTTAAAGGATTTAATTCTAATATTATATTAATATTTTCTATTAAATTAATATGAGTTTGTATTTCAAATAAAACTACAAAAATAGATATTTTAGGCATAATAGTTAATCATGTAGTTATAATTGTAGCACTATCTGCATAAACATCTGGTGCTCAATTATGTAAAGGTGCTGCTGCTATTTTAAATAATAATCCTATGAAAATTAATATTAAACCTAAACTAAAACCTAATAATATATTATTATTATCAATTACTGAAATCATACTATATATAGAATCTAAATTAGTTAATCCTGTGAAAGAATAAATTAAACCACAACCTAATAATATTATACAAGAAGCTAAACTACCTAATAAAAAATATTTTAATCCTGCAGATATTGCTAATTCTGAATGTCTATATAATGAAGCTAAAATATATACTCCAAAAGATTGTAATTCTAAACTTAAATATAAAGTGATTAAATTTGAAGAAGATATTAATAATAAAGAACCTAAAGTTGATATTAATATTATAATTGAATATTTTATTCTATAATTATTAATTGATAATATATTATGACCTTCTTCATTTAAATTTAAATTATTATCTATAAATTTATGATTTATTAAAGGTCAAGCTATTAATATTACAGAACCTGTTAATATTATAACTATATCAAATAATTGTGTGAATAAAGTAATTTGAAATAAACCACTATATATACCTATACCTGATCCAATTGACTGAATATAAAAAGCATTTAAAGTTAATGCTCCAGTATAAAGTAATAATAAAGAAGATATTCTTAAATATAAATTTGGTGAAATATTTATTGAAGGTAGGGCTATTGCCACTATAAGAATCATGATACTAATAAACATCATTACTTGTATTTAATTATAGTTTTATTATTATTTTATAATAGTTTTATTATTATTATGTCAATCAGAATTAATTAAATAAAAATATATTTAACAAATTTTGTTTTAATTATTTTTATTACATCTTATTGGATTTGAACCAATATACAATTGCTTCGAAGGCAAACGCTTTTCCAATTCAGCTAAAGATGTTACAAAAATTTTAATCTGTATCAAACTTTAGATTATAATTTAAATAATATAAAAAGAATGTAATATTTAACTAATTAAAACTTCCTCTTAAAGAAATAAATTAAAATATATTTTAATTTAATTAACCTCTTCTTAACTAATTTTTATTTAATTTAGATAATTTTTAAAATATAACTTATTTAAGTTATTATTTGGTTTAAAAATTTATTTTTATATATAAATAATTTGAATATACGAGTAAAGAGACTTGAACTCTTACGATTAAAAATCATAAATTCCTAAGATTTACCCGGCTACCAAATTTCGGCACACTCGCAAATTAAAAAGTGTATAAATTAAAATTTATAAATAAAAATATTTGTTAAATCTATCAATTTAAATATAAATAATATAAAAATATGTTATATAATATAAATTAAGAATATATTTGTTAAACATAAAATTTATTAATAATAAAGACACTATAATTAAAATAATATAATAATTATAAATAAGAGATAGAGTAATCGAAACTCTGTCTGCACAGTGTAAATATGCTGTTAAACCACTCAACTAATCTCTTACTAATTATTTTTAAAAAGGGGGTAAATTTTATTTATTTTCCAGCAGCACTTTCCAGTACGGCTACCTTGCTATGACTTTTGAGATGTTACTCAATTGAATTAATAAAAACTAATTAGTTTTACATAACCGTTATATTATTTTAACAAAATAAATAACTATTTAAATTTTAAAAATAAAATTTAATATTAACTATGAAAAGTTATAATAACATTTTTATTTCCATCAATATAAGCTTCTTCCCAGCGACAGACAGTTAGTTCATCACGGATGCTAGTTTCACCGTTGCGCTTATTATCAACGATTACTCGAAATTCCTTCTTCATGTTCCCGAATTGCAGAGAACAATCCGTCCAAATTTATATTTTAACTTTTTTTAATGATTAGCTCTTCCTACTTTCCAAATTTAATTTGTGTTTTATAAAATTAAAAATAAATGCATTATTTAATCTTTCGATTATTTAATTTACATTAAAGATAATATTATATTTAATAATAAAATAAATATATAATTCATTTTAAGAAAAAGTTTTGCATCACTTTGTAAAAGTTTTTGTGGCACGTCTATAGCCCAGTTCATAAGGGCCATAAAGACTTGTCTTAGCCCCAAATGACACTTTATAAGAATCATAAATTGTTAAGTATGTAATAAAATATAAATTATAATATTTTTAATTAACAATAGGGATTTCGTCCGTTAATGGAATTAACCTCAGTTCTCACGATACGGACTGAAGACAGCCATGCAACACCTGTATTAAATGTTTGTATTTACTATTTAAAAATATATAAAAAATTTTTTAAATTTAAAACATTCCTTTATATATAAAATATATATAAGTTTTTATTCAAGAACTGGTAAGGTTTTACGCGGATTATCGTATATTCAAGAACTGGTAAGGTTTTACGCGGATTATCGTATTAAATAACATGCTTCACTTCGTTTGCTCCGAAACCGACTAATTTTTTTGTTTTCAACTTTGCAGTTGTACTCACAAGGCGGAATGGTTATCGTGTTAACATTGCCATTAATAAATTTTTACTAATAACTACCATTCATCGTTGACAGAGAGGGGTATTTTGGGTATCTAATCCTATTTCCTATCCTCACCTTCGTTTCTGAGCGTCAATCATTAATGGAAAAAAGCTTTCACCTTTAATATTCTACTTAGTATCTAAGGATATCAGACCTACTCTAAGCATTCTTTCATATATCCTCTATTTGATTCTAGCTTTTATTCTTTACTTATTATTTATTTTATAAGTAAATTTTAAAGCCGCCTACAAACCCTTTACGCCTGATTAAGACGATTAACGTTTGTGTCTCTGGCCTTACCGAGTCTTCTGGCACCAGTTTTGGACGACACTAATAATAAGGTAATATCATTATTTTCCCTTATGTTATCAATTATTCTAATTGATTTCAGTTAGCTAGTTCACTCTTTCGAGCATTGACTAATATTCTTGACTGCTGGTAGTATTATACTACTTGAGAGATTTCATTCCCAATGTGGCCATTTGTTCTCTCAAACATAGCTATTGATCGTCGGCTTGGTAGGCATTTACCCTACCAACTACCTAATCAAAGTAAATAGTATTTTATAACAGAATAATTCCTTTAATAAAAATTTTTTAAATTATATTTATCTCCTATTTATGGAAATTATAAAGTAACTTATTTACTATTCTCACCTTTACACCTTATTACCTTAAAAATTTTTCAGTAATAATGATTTGCATGTCTTAAACTACTGAACAACGTTCAATCGGAACCAAAATTAAATTCTTATGATATTTAAACAATAATTTTGTATTATTGTTATATTTTATATGCTTAATTGCAATTTTTTGTATCTCTTTTAAGTATTTTTTATTTTTTTAAAACTATCGTCAATTTAATTTTAAAAATTAAACAGAATCATTTTAAATTTGGAGTTTTAAAGTTATTGTCCATTATTTATTTAAGGGGGTGAGATAAAAAAAAAAATTAATTTAATATATATATTATAAAAAACCTTTAAATATATTAATATATTTTTATTGATTAAAAATTCTTCTAAATTATAAATAGTTGTTTGTTTATTAAATAAATAATTTATATTTAATTATTTAATAAGGTGAGATATCAAATGCTATTAAAATACTAGGTACTAAAATAATAAAAGCTACACAAACAGGTAATAAATTTAATCAACATAATTCAATTAAAGCATCATATCTCATTCTAGGTAAAGTAGCTCTAAATCATACAAACATAAAACAGAATAAACATGTTTTTAATCCTAATATGAAAGATTGTAAATTAATTACAGAATCATTAATAAATAATTCAGGCATATGATATCCTCCTAAAAATAAAATAGAAGTAATACAACTAAATAAAACTATTGAAGCATATTCAGCTAAGAAAAAGAAAACAAAAGGTACACTAGAATGTTCAGTAAAGAAACCAGCTACTAATTCAGATTCAGCCTCTTGTAAATCAAAAGGTGTACGAGATGTTTCAGCTAATATAGAGATAAAATAAAATATAAATACTGGAAATAATGGTATTATATATCAAATAGCTTGTTGATTTTCAATTATAGTTGTAAAATTAAATGAACCTGTTAATATTATTATAATTAATATAGCTGAACTTAAAATTAATTCATAACTAATCATAGCTGCAGTACTTCTTAAAGAACCTAAAAAGGCATAAGTAGAATTAGCTGATCAACCTGCAAATAATACTCCATATACTCCTAAGGAAGATAAAGCTACAGTATATAATATACCTAATGTAAAATCAGATAAACTTAAACCTTGTCCAAAAGGAATAATTCCTCATCCTAATAAACTAAATATTAAAGAAAACACAGGCGCTAAATAAAATAATATTTTATTAGCTTGAGAAGGTATAACAGTTTCTTTAACTATTAATTTAAGAGCATCACTAAAAGGTTGTAATAAACCATAATATCCTGTAGTATTAGGACCAACTCTTCTTTGATGAGCAGCTAATTGTTTTCTTTCTATTATAGTCATAAAAGCTACAGATAATAAAATAGGTAATATCACTAATAATACATCTAATAAATTTATTATTATATTTAACAAAGTTAAGATTAAATTATTTGTATTCATAGATAAATATATTTATCATCTTTATTTATATCTATATTTTCTTTTATAATTGACTATCCATTTTAAATTTATACTTTAATCTTTAAATTATCTTATTTAAATTAATTAAAAATAATTTAAATATATCATTTTTTTAATATAATCTTATATTACATTTTTATAAAATTGAAATAGATATAAATATTGATTTATAGTTAATTAAAATTAACAACATAACTTTATAAATTAATTTAAATTATTTTTAATTAATCATTTAAATATTTATAAGTAAAATATTTCATTTAATTAAATTTAATTAGATATAATTTTTTCTAAATAAATTGAAAAAAAAAATATATAAAGTAAAAGATACTGTAACAATAATTTATTTTTATATTAACAACCTAATTAATAGATTCTAAAGGATTTGTACAAATATTATTTGTAAATCAATTATCTAAATAGTTATTATGAAAAATGTTAAACTATTCTATTTAACTTTTATAAATATAAATTTATTTTAAATAGTTTAATATATTCTTATTCTCTTTTGGATTCGAACCAAAATTAACACTTTAGAAGAATGCAGTTCTACCATTGAACTAAGAGAACTTATTATTTTAATATATATTTTTAATTTATATTAATTTTATTCAATGAATAGATTTATTTTTATTAGAATAATTTTATGATTATAGAGTTAAGAGGGAATTGAACCCTAATATTTATAGATTTTGCAGATCTATTACAGAAACCATCTGTAAACTTAACTCTAATTTATTTAAAAACAAAAATTAAACATTATTATGAAAAATTAAAATAAAAGGGGGTAAATTCATAATAATTGAATAAATTAGAAAAAATTTATTTTTTCTTTAATGAAATAAAAATAGGTGCTATCATAGATAATAATAAAATAATACTACATATTATTAATAATATAGCAGCATAAGTGTAAATTAATTGTCCTATAGCTTCTATTTGACTAAATGAAATAAATGTAGTATCTGCAATATTAGATTGATAAGTAGTATGAATATTATTAACAAAATTTAATTTCTCATTATTTCAAATAAATAAATTCAAATTAGTAATAGTATCAAAAATTAAATTTAAACCAGATACATTATTAAAACTAAATGGTAAAATGTTAAACATTTCAAACAAGAATAATGAACCTACTACAAAAACTAAAGGTAAATTTTTAGTATATTGTTTTCCTGTATCTATAATATCTGTTAATGATATATTAATCATCATAATTACAAATAAAAATAATACAGTTATAGCACCTACATATACAATAATATATGATAAACCAAGAAAACCTATACCAGATAATATTAAATAACCTGCTGCATTTACAAATACAGAAATTAGATATACTACTGATATCACAGGATTTTGAGATGTTATAACTAATACACTTGATATTATTGTTGTAAAACTTAATATATTTATTAATACGAATTTCATTTTTTACTTAATTTAAGCCTATTAATAAAACTTATATATTATTAATGTTCGATCTAAAATTTTTCTATTTTATATTTATTAAAATAAAATTTTAACGATTAAGGCTGTAAACATTTTAATTTTTTAAAATATTAAATAGAATAAAAATTTAAATGTAGGTTTAAACCTAAAAATATAATATTCAAATTAAAGAATATTTTTGAAATATTATTATAATATTTTATAATAATTCTTTTTAAATCATAAAATTAATATGATTAATTCACGAAAACTGAATATTCAATATTCTCTTTTACAAAAATTTGCAATTTTCACAATTCATTTCAAAAATTGAGGTCGATTATTAAAAACTATTAAAAATTGTATTATGAGTTCTATTTATTCAATCATTCATTATTGCTAATAAGAACTCTGCTTGTAATAATTCATTTTCCTCTCCATATTCTTTTAAAACTTTAACATTTTCTATTAACTGATGTTGGGAAATTTCAATATCACATAAATATTTTACAATTTGTGTTTTAAGTCCTGGATTATCTAGTTTATCAAGCAATATTTTATTTTCAATAAATAAAATTTTCGCTTTTATTGCTGATGGAATATGATCTCTTCATTCAGATTTTTATCTATTAATAATTGCTATTTCAATAGGAGTAATTAAAGTATTTGAGCTATCTGAAAGAGTAGATTCTGTTATAGAAGGTCTAACAGTATCAACAGAACTAGTTGAACCGGTGGGAGAACTAGGATTTTCACTTCAAGTTTGTTCTGCTTGTGTATTTAAATCTTCTAATGATCGAGAAGTAAATAATCTTTGTTGATCATCTAATTCTATTTCGGTTTCTGAACTAGTATCTACCAAAGTCGCTCTAACATTCGTTTGATTAATTGTTCTATTACTATCGGTATCACTCGTCCCACTAGTCGGTTAAATAAGCAACTATACCTCCAAATATATATTTAAGTTCACCTAAAAGTTTTACAATGAATCCAAATCCGAATGCTTCAAATATAGATATTCCAAACATAGTTAAAATAACATAGTTTGCAACTTTTAAAAC
>WNGK01001185.1_pt1 | contig 41150 bp, 44 predicted proteins | sample 5400601 | NCBI WGS metagenome assembly WNGK01 (sample SAMN13153376, study PRJNA577476) | soil metagenome | isolation source: 60 cm soil or saprolite under Garry oak tree replicate 1 | place: USA:California | collected 2016-06-15 | reverse complement strand
CTCTTCGCGATTAATCGGGGCCTCTGCATTTCGCCTGCGGCTGTTGTGACCTCAGCTCAGACCTAGCGTCGGCGGGGTATTTCACCGCAACGCCTGGCCGGAGCGCGCGTGCGTAGGTTCTCCCTCTTTCAGAGCGAGTGTCCCATTCACGAATACATATTTCATGCCGCTTGACGGAAGCATTGGATTGAACACCGCGACGTCGGCCGGAACACCCTTCCTTAATACGCCGCGTTCCCTTAACGCAACCCGGGCTGCGGGCAGCCCGGTCAATTTCTGGATGACCCGCTCGAGTGTGACGGCCTTTTCATCGCGCAAATATTGCGCGAAGGAGATCGCCAGAGAGGGATTTTCGAGCAGGCTTCGAAGTACCCGGCCGGATTCGGCGAATGCATAGATGTGAGCACCCACATCGATGCCTTGCATTCGAGCCTTATCTAGATCTGCGAGTACCGTTGCCGTGAGCGTGTTCAAGGAAAGCTGAAGCGCCACCTTGGTATTGCGTGCAAGTTCAAGCGGCTCCTGAATCTTTTCGTCGCGCGGATGAAGAAACAGCGTGCCCCCGAAACGGGCTGCGGCTTTGGCGAGAGCCAACATCTCATCGGCAGTGCTGAATGAAGCGGGTTCAGCGCGGAGATCGGAAGCGAAACCGAACGCGCCTTGGCGCATGGCGTTCTCGACGAGCTCGCCCATCCTCTGGATCTCATCTTCCTTTGCCGGATGTTTGTAGTCCACCCCTAAGATCTGCCTGCGGACCGTGCTGTGGCCGACCAGCATCGCGATATTCACGGCGGGCAGCTTGTCATCAAACGGCTGCATGAAGTCTTCGATCGAGTAGGGGCCGGCACCATCGGAACCCAAAATCGCCGTCGTGACACCTTGGGTGATTGCCGCCCGAGCGTCCATGTCTTTCTCGAGCGCCGCTATCGAGAGAGTCTCGAGATCAATAAAGCCGGGAGCGACGATCATGCCCTTCACATCAAGCAGAGTTTCTCCGGGCGCCGGTTTGAATAGACCGATATCCGCGATTTTTCCATCACGAATGCGCAGGTTGCCGGCCACACGAGGTTTTCCGGTCCCATCGATGATCCAGCCATTCATCAGGACGAGGTTTTCGGCCAATGCGGTCCGCACCAAAACCGACATCAAGAGGAATAATCGGACGAATCGCATGTTACACTCTGCGGCATTATGTCGAGGACCAAGCGTTCGATGCAAGGAGTTGCCTTTCTGAGCAGACGGAGACCACGATGATGGAAACCACAAAATATGTCCGCTATTTCGCGGCGGGAAAGACGTCTTATGGAATTCTCGAAGGCGATCTCATTCGGGAACTTCACGGCGACATTTTCGGGGGTGCGGAGCCGACCGGCAAAACGCTCACTCTGCGCGACGCGACGCTCTTGGCGCCTTGTGACCCTAAGAACGTTGCTGCGGTTGGTCGAAATTACAGAAGTCACATCGCGGATCGCAATATCCAGCCCGCCCCGTTTCCCGGCCTGTTCTGGAAACCAAGCGCCTCGATCATTGGAACGGAAGAAAACATCCTGCTGCCGGAAGGTGCCCAAAACGTGCATTACGAAGCGGAAATGGTCGTGGTCATCGGCAAAAAGACAAGAAACGTCGTGCCGGCCGATGCATCGAACCACATTTTTGGGGTCACCGCCGGAAACGATGTGAGCGAACGCGACTGGCAGAAGAACGATTTGCAATGGTTCCGCGCAAAAGGCTGCGACACATTCGGTGTGTTAGGACCGTCGATCGTGACGGGCCTCGACTACAACAATCTTTCTGTAGAAAGCCGGGTGAATGGTGAAATCCGGCAATCAGGCCGCACTAGTGAACTGATTTTCCCCGTCGATACCATTATCAGCTATATCAGCCAATTTGTGACGTTGATGCCGGGCGACGTCATCTATACGGGTACTCCCGGCACAACGAAGCCGATGCACCCGGGCGATGTGATCGAGATTGAAGTCGAAGGCGTCGGCGTGCTCCGCAACCAGGTGGCTTACTCAGTCCCCAAGCGGCGAGTCGAAACGCCGGTATAAAATAAAAGAAATGCCCACATCGATCGACACGCTTAAAGAAAAAGGCAGGCGGCTGCGGATTCATTCGCTGAAAGCCACGACTGAAGCGGGTTCCGGCCATCCATCATCGTGCCTATCCGCGGCAGATCTGATGTCGGTGGTCTTTTTCAACGAGATGCGCTTTGATCCCAAAGATTCCCGAAATCCAGCGAACGACCGGTTCGTTTTGTCAAAGGGACATGCCGCTCCATTGCTGTGGGCGGCGTATGCTGAAGCCGGCATCATTGATGAAAAGGACGTCCTCACCCTCCGCCAGCTTGATAGCAATCTCGAAGGCCACCCGACGCCCAGAATGCCCTGGGTCGATGTGGCAACGGGTTCACTTGGCCAGGGACTTTCCGTGGGTTTGGGCAATGTGCTGGCGGCCCATATGGACGACATCCCTTACAACACGTACGTGCTCCTCGGCGATGGCGAATGCGCGGAGGGCTCGGTGTGGGAAGCGGCCGCCCTGGCAAGCTACTACAAAGCAGCGAATCTGTACGCCATCGTCGATGTGAACGGTTTGGGACAGAGCCAGCGCTCGATGGATCACTTCGAAGTGAATCGCTTCGCGAACAAATTTCGAGCTTTCGGCTGGTTCGCCACAATTGTCGACGGCCACAATTATGCGGAGATCGTCGACGGCTTCGAACGGTGCCGCCGCGATGGCGCTTCTCAACCCCGCGTCGTCGTGGCGAAGACTTTCAAGGGCAAAGGCGTGTCGATGTTGGAAAATCTTGATGGCTGGCACGGCAAGCCCATTCCAAAACAGGATCTTCCCAGGGCTCTTGAAGAGCTTTCAAATCCGCTTGGCCCGAACGAATTCAAACCGAATCCCCGAACCGGCGGCCCTTCTCGTCCACGAAACGAAGGCACGATACAAATCGACATTAGCCGAAAACCGGGAGCGTCCGTGGCAACGCGTGAAGCATATGGGGATGCGCTGGTGAAAGTCGCGGAGAAAGACCCCCGCATTGTGGCTTTGGATGGTGATACAAAGAATTCCACGTACTCCGAAAAGCTGTTCAAGGCGCATCCCGAACGATTTTGGGAAATGTTTATTGCCGAGCAGAACATGGTCGGCGTCGCGATGGGACTAGCGGCACGCGGAAAGATTCCGTTTGTTTCGACGTTTGCGTGTTTCCTGACGCGTGCTTATGACCAGATTCGAATGGCCGGCATTTCGCAATCCAACGTGAAGTTTTGCGGATCGCACGCCGGCGTTTCGATCGGAGAAGATGGCCCTTCGCAAATGGGTCTGGAAGATTTGGCGATGTTTCGCGCGGTTCCGGGATCGGTCATCTTGTATCCGTCGGACGCCGTAGCGGCCGAGCAGCTTGTCGTGGAAGCGGCACGGCATCGCGGAATTTGCTATATCCGTACGACGCGGCCGAAAACGCCCGTGTTGTACGCAAACGATGAAAGGTTTCCGATTGGTGGATCGAAGGTTCTCCGTCAGTCGCCCCATGACCGCGCAACGGTGGTTGCGGTTGGAATCACGCTCCATGAAGCACTCAAGGCCGCTTCGAGATTGGACTCCGGCGGCACGCCCATTCGCGTCATCGATGCGTACTCGGTGAAACCGATCGACGCGCAAAGCATTTTGAGGGCGGCACAAGAAACCGGAGGCCGCATCGTCGTTGTCGAAGATCATTATGAAGAAGGCGGGCTTGGCGACGCTGTACTGAATGCAGTGGGAAACCAGGCCAAAGTTGTGAAACTGGCCGTTCGCGAGATTCCACATTCCGGTCCGCCCGATGCCTTGCTGGAAAAATACGGTATCAGCGCGAACCGTATTGTGGAAGCCGTGAGAAGTTCACTGTAGCGGCACAACTCCCCTCCTAAGTTAGGAGGGGAGTCACCGCAAAGTTCGGGAGAAACCTATGTCGCAAACCAATGCCAAAAAAGAAACGTTGCCGTCGGAACTACGGGTCGTTGTGGAGGTTGATGGCAATCCCGTCGGCTTCTTGAATCTGGACGTCAGCCGGCTCTGGCCTCTGATCAACCACCGTAAGCGGGATCACGTGCCCGTCGAATGGATGGATGCAGCAAAATTCGATTCGATCATGCGTGCTGCCGTGATGAAGAAGCTCATGGCGCGTCTGGAAACTCATCTCTATCGCGCACTAGGCGATGAGATGGTCAAAGCGGAACTCGACGTTGAAAGCTTCAATCTGAAAGCTGAATCCGCCGCTCAAACATTCGGAGGGACGAAAGCGGAAATAGAAAAATTGGTTCTCGAGACGGATCGGACGCCGTTGGACTTTTACACTTTCTTTTGGGAATACCTGCTCGATGAGCGCGATGTCACCGATTTGAAGAGGGAATGGAAGGCGTGGTGTACTCGGCCTCGATAAGGGACTTCATTCCGCCCCGCGTGTTGAACTCGCCCGTCACCTTGACCGACAACGGTTGGCATGTCTTGACGATATCCCGAAGTATCCGATTCACCGCATTCTCGTAAAAAATGCCGAGATTCCGGTAAGCCAGGAAGTATCTCTTCAACGATTTCAATTCGAGGCAAAGTTTATCCGGACGGTAGCGAACCGTGATCGTGCCGAAATCCGGCAAGCCGGTCTTCGGACAGATCGACGTGAATTCGGGCGCGGCGATCGTGATTTCGTAGCCGGAAAATTGATTCGGCCAGCATTCGATACCGGGCAGTTCAACGTCGATGCCGGATTTGGCATGATTTTCGGTGTACTCGGGCATCGACTCAGTATAAACAAAAATGACAAATGACAATTGAACGCTGAACAATGACAATTTCCCCTAAAAATTTGTTCAATGTTCAATAATCAATTGTCAATTGTCATTCAAAATCAAAAGGCCCCTGGAGCTCCTCCGCCCCAAGGGCCGTTCCCTAGTCTCCTTCGTCACCAACATTCGGTGCCGCGACAACCGACATCCTGTCCGTTTGGGATCCATCCCCGTGGGCGAGCTTCCTGCCACCGGTGTGGTCAACTACGGTCCCTGGCTGGAGTAGCCGACTTCCACTAGGAAATTCGTCTCGATTCGAGACGACGCGATTTTTACTTCGGGGCATAATCGTTGCAAGATATTTTTACGAAAAAATTCGAGGGCTGTTACTATGGCATCATGCCAAAAGCCTTGAAGCCCTTAATTGTGATCGTCCTGGCTGTAGCCGTGGCTGCCGGCGCTGCCGTTTACTTGAGCCGTCAACCCGATCGGCCGGAAGAAACCGCCGCGCCGACCCGCGCAGATATTAAGGGTGGCGGGCATATTCGTGGCCCCGAGAAGGCCGCGTTGACGCTGGTGGAGTTCGGGGATTACCAATGTCCGAGCTGTGGAGCGTACCACCCGCTGGTGAAGGAAATCCTGAACCGGTATCCGCAACAGCTCCGGCTCGAGTTCCATCATTTTCCGCTCGTCACTATTCACCCGAATTCGATGCTGGCGTCCAAAGCAGCAGAGGCTGCGGGCGAACAGGGCCGTTACTGGGAGATGCACGACGCGCTGTTCGACCATCAGCGAGAATGGTCCGATAGTCCGAATGCGGAGCCGATATTCGTCGCCTTAGCGAGCCAGATGGGTCTTGACAGCAACAAATTCATGCAAGGTCTACGCTCCCCTCAATTGCAGGACCGAATACTTCAAGACGTCGAGCAGGGTCAGAACGCGAAGGTTGATGCGGTTCCCACATTCTTTATCAACAGCGAACGCGTTCACATCAAATTGAGCATGGAAGATTTCGTTCAAGTCATCGAAGCGCACCTTCCCAAATGAAAGCGCGATTCGCGGTAATCGCCATTCTCGCGTTTATCGGAATGGTCGACGCGCTTTACCTTTCCATCAAGAGAAATGCGGGCCCGATTCCCTGCCATGTGACTCGCGGCTGCACGGATGTCCTGACGAGCAGGTATTCTGAAATCGTAGGGATTCCGATTTCCTGGTTTGGAGTTGGCTTTTATATCGTGATGTTCAGTCTGGCGGCGTTCAAAGTCTTCGAAGACCCCCAATATCCATCGCACGGGCTAACCGGATTGATCTTCTATCTTGCCGGCGCGGCGTTGGTGATTTCGTCTCTCCTGGTCGGAATTCAGGCGTTTATATTGAAGGCATTTTGCGAATACTGTTTGCTTTCGGCTGCCTTGGTTTTGTCGATGTTTATTCTCGCCCCGAGTCCTGCCCGGCGTAAACTCCCTGAATAGCCGTCTCCGGTTCCGGCATCTTACTGTCGCGGCTCTCGAGCGCCTCTTTCTCTGCCCTGGCGATCTCATCAATGACCTTCGCTTCAGCTTGCTCGAGAGTGGTCTTTGGAACTCCGTGACGCTCCAGGTAAGATTCATACATTCCGATCGGGTCGCGTTTGCCCCAGTATTCGAACATCGCTTTGGAAATAATCTGCCGTGCGTCATTTTCGTCATGCGTGGCGTGGCCGCCCATTCGAAAAGTCTCCGCAAAAATGATAACGGGGCCATGCCCGGTTCGTGCGAGTTGAGCCGCCAGTTTTGTTGCCGCGTACGCGTCTAGAACATTATTTCCGGCGCATGACAGGCCGGTGACGCCATAAGCCTTCGCCCAGGCAGTGAATGGTCCCGCTTGATGTTGCTCGAATCGGGTCCCCAGCGCGATCTGGTTATTTTGCAAAACGTAAATTGCGGGGACGTGAAGCACAGCCGCCAGATTCATACCTTCGTGGAAAGCCGTAGTCTTTGTCGCGCCATCTCCGACCCATGTAAGAACAACGGCTTTCTCTCCACGCTTTTTGATGGCGAGAGCCATGCCTGCGAATACCGGGGTTAATGCTCCAACTTGACTGGCCGGAGCAATTACGCCGTTGGCCGTAGTGCCGACATGCAGGTCTTTGCCTTTACTGGGAGAATCCGCGGTTGCCAGGTATTCACGGAACATATCGGCGACCGAGATCCCCATTTCATGGCATGCACCGGCGTTCCGAATCATCGGTCCGACCTTGTCGATCGCGCGATCCAGGCCGTGAACATTGCCAATGGTTACTGCTTCTTCGCCGGTTGCCAGCCACGCTTTTGCGATGACGCCCTGTTTCACCCACCGGCGCAATGTGACGTCGTGAAGCCGAAAGCGAAGCAGGCCGGCATACATATCGAGAAGCTGCTTTTCGGTTAACTCTGAGATAATGGAGGCGGATTGAGAATCACGCGTCAGCGTGTGTTCGAACTCCGCGATAATGCCGGGATCGGGCTTCCAATTCACGTACTCCGGCGGATCGAACATTGGATAACGCTTCACCAAACCAGTGTACTATGGCGTTCGTCGAGCGAAGAGAAATGGCCACAAAAAGGCACAAGAACACAAGATGTCGAATGAATTGGGAATCATTTCTTGTGATTTTTGTGGTTTTTTCTGGCTATTTCCGTTTGCTGTGCTCAAATAGCCTCTCTACAATTTGGTCGTGCTATAATATTTGGTACTTTGAAGGGGTAAATCCATGAAACGCAAACAGCTTAAGTTTGTCGCTGGTTCGGTTGTGATCATTCTCACACTCGCCTACCTCGCCTACTCGGGATTCAAAGAAGGTAATGCGTATTACCAGACGGTCTCGGAGCTCTACGCGTCAAAGGATCAGGCCTACACTCGCCGGCTGAAGGTCGCCGGCGACGTGGTGCCCGGATCCATCCAGCGCGAAGGCAAGAGCATTAATTTCAAGATCAGCCAGCAAGACGAGAAGACGAAACAAGTGGAAACCCTCCCCGTAAAATACGTGGGCAACGATGCCCCTCCAGATACATTCGTTGACCGCGCGCAGGCTGTGGTCGAAGGCCAGCTTGGCCGTGATGGAGTGTTCGTCGCGAACAAGATGCAGGCCAAGTGCGCGTCGAAGTATGAGAAAGAGTCCGCAGCCGGCGTAAGAAAGAGCGACTGACATGGCACAAATCGGCCAGTTCGCCTTGGTCCTCGCATGGGTGGTGACGGCGTATTCGATCGTTGCCTCCCTGCTTGGAATTCGTCTCAAACACGACAACCTGATCGCCAGCGGCCGGAATGCCGCGCTCGGCACGTTTGTGTGCATCACGACGGCGATCGCTTGCCTCGGGTATCTGTTCGCCGTCAGTGATTTCTCGATCAAGTACATCGCGGCGCATTCCAATCGCGACTTGCCGATATATTTCAAGGTCAGCTCGATCTGGGGCGGGCAGGAAGGATCGTTGTTGTTCTGGGGGTGGCTGCTCACGGCCTATTCGGCGCTGGTCATTGTTCAGAATTGGCGAAAACACAGCGCGATGATGCCGTACGTCGTTGCCGTGCTGATGGGGACGTCGTTCTTCTTCACCTCGATGCATTTGTTCATCGTGAACCCCTTCAACCAGACGGTGTTCCTGCAAAGCGACGCATCGCCGTTGCCCTTCGTGCCCCGCGACGGGAATGGTCTGAATCCCCTGCTGCAAGACGCCTATATGGTGATTCATCCGCCGATGCTGTATCTCGGTTTTGTCGGCTTTGCGGTTCCCTTTGCATTCGCCATCGCCGCCATGATTACCAAGCAGCTTGGCGATACATGGATTCGTACGACGCGCCGCTGGACGATGGTCGCGTGGATGTTTCTGAGTATCGGAATCATGCTTGGCGGTAAATGGGCATACCACGAACTGGGTTGGGGCGGCTTCTGGGCATGGGATCCGGTTGAGAACGCCTCGATGATGCCTTGGCTCATTGGAACCGCGTTTCTGCATTCCGTCATGGTCCAGGAAAAGAAAGGCATGCTGAAGGTCTGGAATATGGTGTTGATCATCCTTACCTTTATCATGTCGATTTTCGGAACTCTGCTGACACGCAGCGGCATGGTGCAGTCCGTCCATGCGTTTGCCCAGTCGCCGGTCGGCGGATACTTCCGCGCATTCATCATCGTTGCTCTTTCGGGAGCGCTTTATCTCCTATTTGATCGGCTGCCGTATCTGAAAAGCGAAAATCAGATGGAATCGATCGTCTCCCGGGAAAGCAGCTTCATGTTCAACAACCTGATTTTGCTTGCCGCCTGCTTCGCGGTTTTTTGGGGAACGATGTTCCCTATTATTTCCGAGGCAGCAACAGGGTCCAAGATCACGGTTGGGCCGCCGTTTTTTAACAAAGTAAATGTGCCTATCGCGATTTTCCTCATGTTTTTGACAGGTGTTGGACCACTGCTGGCGTGGCGAAGAGCGTCAACGAACAGCTTGAAACGGAATTTCCTGTCGCCCGCTGTGATTGCGCTGGCGTCCGGAGTTGCTCTCTACTTCCGTGGAGTCCAGCACTTTTACGCCTGGCTGTCCATTGTGATGTCGATCTTCGTGACCCTCACGATCATTCGCGAATTCTACAAGGGCGCAGCGGCCCGAAGTTCCGGAACCGGCGAAACGTTCCTCGAGGCGATAGTGAATCTGACGCTCCGGAACACGCGGCGTTATGGCGGTTATGTTGTGCACTTCGGTTTTGTCCTCCTGTTTATCGGCTGGACAGGGCAGGCCTTCACGACGGATGCCGAAGGCGAGATGGGTGTCGGCGACACCTTGCCCATCCGCGAATATACGTTGCGGGTTGACAAACTCGGCATCGAGGACACGCCCAATTACACATCCGACAAGGCAACCATCAGCCTGTTCGAGTACGGCAAGAAGGTCGCCAACCTCTATCCTGAAAAGCGGCTCTACAAGGCAGGACAGGAAAAGCAACCGACGACCGAGGTCTCGATCTATTCCTCTGCCAAAAATGACGTCTATGTGGTCTTCCAGGGCGGCACACGTGACGGCAAGAAAGCGATCATTCAGGTTTTCTATAACCCGCTGACGATGTGGGTGTGGATCGGCGGGATCGTACTGGTCGCGGGAACGTTGATAGCGCTACTGCCCAATAAGAAGACTATCCTTAGAAGGCGTCCCGAAATTGAGTCCAAAGAGGAACGCAAAGAAGTTGAAGAGAAGGTTTAGCTCTGTTTTATTCCCCCTGTTGCGGCTTTGCACAAGAAATGCAGCGCGGGCGCTCGTAGAGCGCCCCTACAGTCGCGAACCCGAAGCTGTAGGGGCGGTCTATGACCGCCCAGGATTTTTTGTGCAAGGCCCCTCCTCTCGGAGGAGGGGAATAATCAGCAAGCTGCTGCTCTCTCTGCTTATCGCAGCCACACCTGTTTCGCTTGCGGCCGACCGCCAGCACGTCAAGGAACTCGGCCAGAAGTTCATCTGTGTTTGCGGCACGTGCAATCAGATGCTGACCGTCTGCAATCACTTCGGGTGTCCAAGCTCGGGTCCGATGTTGGCGGAACTTGCCGCGCAGATCGATGAAGGCAACAGCGATGAATCCATCATCGCCCGTTTCGCCGAGAAGTACGGTTTGACCGTGCTGTCGGCGCCGCCGGCTGCCGGCTTCAATCTGACTGCGTGGGTTATGCCGTTCATCGCACTTGTCCTTGGAGCTCTGCTGGTCGTTTACTTCGTCCGCCAGTTTCGCGCAAAATGGGCTTCCGTTCCGGCTGACGTCGACGTCACAAAGTATCAGCAAAAGGTCGAAGAAGAACTGAAGAAATTTATTCCGGAAGACTGATGCTCTATTTATTCTGCGGCATCCTCAGCGGAGCGGTTCTTGCGGCCATATGTGCACCGCTGTTCCGCAAAGAGGAGACGTTGGAATCCGCAATTATCGAAGAGACCGAGTGGGATCTACTTCAACGCAAGAAGGAGGTCATTCTCGGCAATATTCAGGATCTCGATTTCGAATACAAATGCGGCAAACTTTCTGCGGAGGATTACCAAAAGGTCCGTGCTGAAATGAATGCCGAAGCCGCCGTAGTCTTTCAGCAAATCGAGACCCTCGAATCGTCCAAAGATCTCGACGCGTTGATCCGCCGGGAGATTTCGGCGCGCAAGGATCGGTCCACAACTACTTGCCCTTCCTGTGCCAGCAAGAATCCAAACACAAATAAGTTTTGTGCAGACTGCGGGGCTAAACTGAAGCGTTGATGACGTTGCTGTTGCTCTTCCTGCAAGTCGAGGGAACGCGAACTGTCGATGTCCCCAACGCAATGGGTGCGCACACGTGGTTTATCATCCTCGCAGTCGGCGCATTTCTGCTTTGGAGCCTCAGTTACTCGATCGAGCTTCACAAAGAAGCGCTGGCTCGAAAGAAAGGCCGGGAGGATCTTGTCCGCCGCAAGGAAGAACTGATCGATCAGATCGCCAACCTGGAGACGCAAAAAGAATCGGGTGCGATCGCAGAGAAAAAATACAAACAGGATCTGAAGGATTTGAAGTTTCATCTGGCGAAGGTGTTGGAGAAGCTGGGGACTAAAGTGTAGCTCCCTCTGGGAGAGGCCGGCGCTAGCGAGCGGCCGAAGGCCGCGACGAATAAAAGCGCGGGGTGAGGATTGAAGGACTCGGCAAATCTTGCACCCTCACCCGACGCGCTTCGCGCGTCGCTCTCTCCCAGAGGGAGAGGGTGATCTGCTCACATGCCCGATACATTCGCACTCGAATCCGAGGACATCCGCAAAACATTTGGCCATTTCACCGCGCTGGCAGGCGTGACGCTCGGCGTCAAGCGTGGCGAGTTCCTGGCCTTGTTCGGACGCAATGGCGCCGGCAAGACCACGTTTTTGAAAATCGCCGCCACACTCGTTCGCCAGTCGCAGGGCAAGCTTCGCGTCGAGGGCATCGATACTCGCGAAGAACCCGAGAAGGCGCGGCGCCACATCGGATTTCTTTCCCACAACACATATCTCTATCGTGATCTGAATCCCGTCGAAAACCTCCGCTTCTTCTCACGTCTATACGGAATGCCGGATTCGGAAGAACGCATCCTGGCGCTGCTCGACCGGGTCGGACTCCGGCGGCGCGCTTCCGATCCGGTCCGCGCATTCTCGCGAGGGCTGCATCAGAGGCTTGGCATTGCTCGCGTGATGCTTCACGATCCGTCGGTCATTCTGCTGGACGAACCCTACACTGGGCTCGACGCCAATGCCGTCGAAATCCTGAACCAAATTCTCGACCAGGCCGCAAGCGCCGGGAAGACGATCATCCTCACGTCGCACGACCTCGAACAGGGCTTGCGGGCAGCGACACGGGCCGCCATCATCGATCGCGGAAAAATCATGTTCGACACCGGCGCTAAAGATCCCGCGATCCGTGACGCCTACTCTGCTTACATCCGCCTCGGAGCTGGCCGATGAGTCCGGTCATTGCCATCGTCTTCAAGGACATCGTTATTGAAATGCGCAGCAAAGAATCCGTCAGTTCGATGCTGATGTTCGGCGTGCTTGTTCTGACGATATTCAGTTTCGCGTTCGAACCAAGCAGTATCGAACGATCGCTCATTGCTCCCGGCACGTTATGGGTGGCATTTTCGTTTGCCGCCATTCTTGGCCTGAACCGCTCTCTGGCAATGGAAATCGATAACGATTGCCTGCAGGGGCTGCTGCTCGCACCCGTGGACCGTGGCAATCTTTATATTGGAAAGGTGGCAAGCAACTTCACGTTCATGATGATCGCTGAAGTGATTGTTTTGCCGATCTTCGTCATCTTCAATAATCTTAAGTTTAATCTCCAGTTCCTGGGGATTGCCGGTATTGCCGTTCTCGGCACTTTCGCCATCGCCGCGATCGGCTCGATCCTGTCGACGATTTCTGCAAATACGCGCATGAAAGAAGTGATGCTTCCAGTGCTTCAAATCCCGCTGACGGTTCCCGTCGTGATTTCTTCCGTTGAAGCCACCAGCATGGTGCTGAGCGGCGACACCAAGGGAATTTCCTCTTGGCTATATCTTTTAGCGGGGTTTAGTATTGTTTACCTGACCGTGTCCTACCTCGTGTTTGAGTTCGTCGTGGAGGAGTGAAATGCGCTCGAAGATACTCGGAATACTTGTCCTCGTGCTGATGATTGCGAACCTCTATATGATTTTCATCTTTGCTCCAAACGAAGCCACCATGGGCGTTATCCAGCGCATCTTTTATTTTCACCTGCCTTTCGGAGTTTCGTCCTATTTGTCGGCCTACTTGTTGGGTTTCGCAAGCATCATGTATCTCATCAAACATGATTTGAAATGGGACCGTCTGGGAGCCTCTGCCGGCGAAATGGGAATCCTGTTTACCAGCATGTCGATCATGAGCGGCGCCCTGTGGGCAAAGCCGGTATGGGGTATCTGGTGGACTTGGGACGCGCGACTGACACTTCAATTCCTCCTCGGTCTGATTTTTCTTTCATATTTAATGCTCCGCGCTTATTTACCCGAACGCGAGAAGAAAGCCGCGCTGGGCGGCGTCTTCGGAATCCTTGCCATGGTGGACGTCCCATTCAACTATCTATCGATTCGCTGGTGGCGTACCCAGCATCCCCAACCCGTCATCCTTGGCGGCGGTCTGGATTGGGATATGTGGAAGGTGATGATGGTTTCATTTTGCGCCTTCGCCGCGTTATACGCTTACCTGCTCGACCGGCGCATGGCCATCGCCCGAGTCGAAGAAGAAGTCGAGTACCTCGAACACGCGATCCTGGCCCATGACTAATCTTTTCGTCGCGTACACGCTCGCTTTCATCATTATCTTCATCTTTACCTGGCTACTGATTTCCCGCCAAAGCCGCCTCGAGAAAAAACTCGACGAGCTTAAGCAACGCCTTAAAGAAAAATCTTGAGGGAAACATTCCCCTCCTCGCAGAGCTCGCAGAGGAGGGGTGGCTGCGCCGAGCAAAGCGGGGCGCAGACGGGGTGGCGCGTAGCGCGAGCCCGGCAGGGCGAAGCCTCAATAGAACAAATCTCGCGAGCTTCAGCCCCTCACCCGCTGGTCAGGGCTGTCATTTTGATGCCGCTAATCTGCACGTCATAACCAAACGGGTCGGCAATGTGAAAGCTGTGTTCGGTATCTTCGCGGGGATTGTCGAAGCCCAGCCGCTTCAGTTCGGCCAGTACTTTATCTCGATCGTAATCAGCAATCGTGTACGCGATATGGTTCACTACGGCCTGGCTTTTCGGCCGCGGCTGGCCGTTCGCTGGAGGCGCATTGAGATTACGCGTACGGCAGATGATGAAGGTCAGCGGCACATCTTTGGCGGTGACACCGTAGGGCTTCTCTCCCTTCTTCCCGAATGGCAGAGTGACCTCGTTATCCTTGAGCCCGACTTGATCGAGGTTGAAGACCTTTGAATACCAGTCGCCAGCCTGCTTGAAATTGGGGCAGGTGTAAGAGATATGGTTGACCAGCGCGATTTTCAGGCCGGGCTGACCTGCAGGCGCTTTCTGAGCAGCACTGGCGGCACGAACGGAGGTCGCTGCTACAGTCAATACTTCGATAAGCCGGCGGCGGCTGATCTTGCCCTGCTCGAACTCTTGAAGCTTCGTTGCGACGAAACCTAGCATAGCGATTCTCCTTTTGCTTAAATGAAGGGGTTCTCCGCCTCGATCGAGGCGAGCTGTACCGGGTAGTTGAAGGGATCCAGAACGTTGACGCTTCCGCTGCGCCCAGTCGGGTTCAGTCCCTGCGCTTTGAGCCTTGCATTCACGCGCGCATCGTCCCAATTGGGAATCGTATAACAAATGTGATCGACGACCGATTTTGCCGGCGCCGTATTCGCATTCTCGTTGGCGTTCCGCGCGATGAAATAGTTGCCGCCACTGCGGGGGCCGAACGCCAGATTGGCCCTCGACTTTTGATCGTCTTTCGCGTTTTGCATGCCCAGCACGCTCGTGTAGAAATCGCGCGCCTTGCGGTAGTCCGGACAGGCATAGGAAATATGGTTGACCGCGATCATCTTGAAGCCCTGTGAGGGTGCCGCATTCGCGGCTTCTTCACCAGCCGCGTAGACGGTCGCCGCAAGCGCTACGGTCTCACAAAATTGACGCCGGTTGATCTTGCCGCTCTCGAAATCTTGCACGAGATCGGCGATGAAACGTTCCATGTTTGGACCTCCTGCTTTGAAGTTCTCTCATCCTACGCCGATTGGCGAAAAACATCATTCTGAATTCCACGACGTCAGGACGTCTGAAATTCCGTGAAGAACTGCTCGCATTTGCACCAACGAGCATCATCAAAATGCATGCGGCTTCATGCCCAGTCCGAATCTCTTGGGTTCTGTGCTGGCGCGCGCTACCAACGGTCTGGAAGGCGCAAAAAACACAAGAGATGGAAAGGGCAACATTTTGTGCCTTTTTGTGGCTATTCCCTTTTGCCCTTTACGATCGAATCTGTTGGAACGCGTCAACGATCTCGCTGCCGGTGGTGAACCACACCCGGTCGTGTTGCTTGAAATACGCGATGGCTTTCTTCAGATATGGCGTACGCCAGGGTTCGCCCATCAGAAATGGGTGTAACGGAATGCCCATAACGCGGGCGGTTTTCTGGCTATCGGCGTAAAGCGTGTCGAATTGGTCCGTCAGTGCCTTTAGGTATTGATCGCCGGTGTAGCCCATCCGGTTAATGAGGGACATGTCGTTGATGTCCATGCCGTAGGGAACGGCGAAGAGTCTTCCCTTTTTAACCTTCATTCCGAACGGCTGATCGTCATTGTTCCAGTCGCCGACGTAATTGACTCCTTCTTCTGCGAGTAGATCCAGGGTATTGAAAGTCTCCGCGAGTCCGGGTCCAAGCCATCCGCGGGGGCGTTTTCCAGTTGCGCGTTCAATCGTGCGCAGAGTCGTCTGGATGACTTCCCTCTCCTCATCTAAAGCGAGCTTTGCCAGGTCACGGCTGTTGGTTAGTCCGTGACCCATCAATTCCCAGCCTCGTCTCTTCATTTCTTCGACCGCTTTGGGAAACACGTCGCAGACGTATGCGTTCAAGGCCACGGTCGCGCGAATCCCTGCTTCACCGAGCACGTCCGCAATTCTCCACAGACCTACACGCATGCCATAATCGCGCCAGGCATAGTTGATGACATCGGGAACGCGGTTGCTGGCATTCGGCGAGATGGCGGCGCCGGCAGGCGAATCAAACTGCCACACCTCGACATTAGGAATGATCCAAACCGCGAGCGTTTTCCCTCCCGGCCATGTGAACGGTTTTCGCTCGAAGATGAAGGTATCATCATAGCGATCCGGTCTTCGGATTGGAGTATTTCTTTTTTCCTGGGCCCGCGCTGCGAGTACTCCAGCTCCGAGCATCCCTAAAGTGCTGCCCAAAAACTCGCGACGGTTCGGTTCCCTCGAGCTCATGGCATACCTCCTGTGGCTGAAATGGTTTCCGCCATTCTGGCCCTATTGCTATTTGGAAATCAACTCCGGATAGGTCTCGACGAGTCTATCCGGCAATTCTGTCTTGACCGGGATATCCAATTGGGCGCGCATCATGACGGCATTGGCGACCGCCTTTGCGCCGGGGTGGTTGTTGAAGAAGATATAGGCGCGCTGGATGTCCTTGTTTTCCAGGACCGATTTGAGTTGAACCACGTATGGCTCCAGCTCTTCCCGAGTGTAAAGGTAATCGTATCGCTCGTCGCGATGCTGGTGACGCCACCACTTATCGAATTTACGTCCGTGGAAGCGAACATAAAGTAAGCGGCTACCGGGAATTGCAATATCCTGGCGAATGGAATCTTTGAATTTCGGCTCGTCGATGAAAGTGGGGGCGGCGCCGGCGTCGTGCAGGTCTGGAAGCACATCTGTCCACGAGCGGTGCCGCAGCTCTACAGCCTTTGGGTAATCCTGAAAGATGTCAAGCAACGCCGTCAGACGGTTCATCGTTTCCGTCGTGTGTTTAAAGCTTGCGGGAAACTGAAACAACAAGCATCCAAGCTTCTCCGCCTCGGCCAATGGCGCGATGCCCGACTTGAAATTCTCGACTTCCAAGGTAGTCCATTCGGTTTTGCCGTGAGTGAATTGCTGCCACACCTTCACCGTGAACTCGAAGTCGTCCGGCGTGCGTTTTGCCCAGCTTTCGGCTGTCTTCGCTCCGCAGGGACGATAGAACGTGGAATTGATCTCGACGGCATTGAAGTAACGCGCGTAGAACTTCAACTCGTCGGCTTTCTTGAAGGGATAAAAAACGCCCGTCCATGAACCGGGGCCTGTATTCGGCGGATAACTCCAGCCACTGGTACCGACGCGTAGAATTCCCGTGGAATCCCGAGGTTCGTCGAAGAGATTGCTCGTTGGTGAATCTCGTTACGCCGGCTTTTTGCCGGCGGGTTTAAATGGCTCGGCGGGCGCGGGTTTTTGCGGCTTATCCAAAACCATCAATGTGATGAAAGCCACGCACATGAGGATATCGGTAACGATGACAAATAGAGTGAAATTATCCATAAAATTCGGGGTCAGACGGGTGAATTCCCCTTTTCTTGAAAGGCAGAAATGGGGAATTCACCCGTCTGACCCCGAATTATACCCTAAATTGTGAAGCCGCCTGGTTCATCCGGATCTTTCACGCCCAGTTCCGGATCGCCCTCCGTCAGTTCGTCATTACCGACGGGAGTGAAGAAGGCCTCGACCAATTCTTCCGCACGTGGCGCATCTTCGGACCTCACGAAAATGCGAACTTCGTCGAGATCGCTTGTCGTCGGCCAGGGCGTGGACATCACGTCGCCTTGCAGCGTGCAGTCGATACCATTGTTTTCGAGCATCTCTTCGATCATCTGTGCCTCAGCGGGTCCGCTGACGGCAATCATTTTGAGAGGCTCGTTTTCCGGCAAATGCTTTTCATTCCTCATGCCATTTTCCGTTTACTTAGCCGCTTCGTTTTTCACCAATTAGCTCAGCATAGGTTCGACGGACAAAATCCGTTTCCGAATACCCTAATTTTTCCCCGAGCTTCGTAATATCCTCGTCGGACGGTCCTTCGATCTCCAAATAATTGCCGGCTTCGGTTTCATCGAGCGAAATTTTGAACCCATTCTCTTCAAAGACCGTCCGGTGCTTCGAATATTCCGTGCGAATTTTAAAACCGCTCTGCTCGAACATGCGGAGCAAAATGTCGGCGTCTTCGATGCGGCATTCGATCTCTTCGCGATGCTTCAATTTTGAAGCCGCGGAAATCGGTCCCTTGTATGTGAGGGTTCGCCCCGAAGGAGTCTTGCGGATGCGCAATACCTTTCCCGCCTTCTGCAAATTGCCGTCGTGGTCATCGAGAAGATAATTTTTTTCGAGATGACGGCCGACCGTGACCCGAAAACCCAACTTTCTAAGTTTCTCTGTAATAATCTTCGTATCTTTGACGGCAAACTTTATCTCAATTTCTTCCATGGAGCCGCCTCTCAAACGCACGGAGGACGTCATCGGAGAATAGGACGAACAGAATCTTCTTCAAGGAAGGCGCGGATTCGCTGGAAATGAATGACACACATTCGTCGATCATTGCTTCCGCCGCCTCCTCCGGCGGGAAACCGCCTACCCCGGTTCCCAGTGCGGGAAACGCGACGCTGCCGATGCCCAGTTCACGCGCGCGCATGAGGGCATTCTTCGTCGCCTGGCGGATTTTGGATTGATCGGTTCGGAGATCCTGCCCCATGACTGCGGCATGGATGACATACCTGGCTGGAAGGGCACCGCCGTTTGTAACAACGGCTTCACCAACTTGGACCGGACCTTTCGCGACCGCTTCGCGCTCGATCTCAAGGCCGCCCGCTCGCTTGAGCGCGCCTGCTACTCCAGAACCCATCCAAAGATGATTATTCGCCGCGTTCACCACGGCATCCACCTTCGCTTGGCTGATATCTCCGCGCTCGGTTTCCAGGGAAGCTTGCCCGATGGTAATCACCATACTTTGATTATACGCCCGCATAAATTCTGCTAGAATTCGCCGCTATGCGCGTCCCGGTTGCAATCCTGCTGATCGTGTTTATTCCAGTATCTGTTTCCGCGTGGGGCGAAAAGGGTCACCTGATGATCAATCAGCTTGCAATGGATGTTGCGGCCCCCAAGCTGCCGGAATTCATGAATGCTGCTCGCGAGCAAATCATCTACAACGGATTCGAGCCTGATCGCTGGCGCCGCGAAGAGCAAACGCCGATGAATAATGCGCAGGAGGTCGACCATTTTTTCGATTCGGAAAAATGGGGCGCAATTTCGACAATTCCTTCCGACCGCTATTTGTTTCTCCAGCAGCTTGTCGAAAGAAAAGGTGATCTCAAGATCGGTTACGTTCCTTATGCAATCATCGAAAGCTACGGGCGTTTGGTTAATGCGTTTCGATTCTGGCGCAACGCGAAGACTCCTAGTGACCGTCAATCGGCAAGCGCCAACGCGATCTATGTTGCCGGAGTCTTGGGCCACTATGTCGGCGACGCCGCGCAGCCGATGCATTCGACCATCCATCACCACGGCTGGGCGGCAACGGTTTCTAACCCAAAACGCTTTACGAGGGACACTGGCATTCACAGCCGATACGAAGCGGCCTATGTGAACACCGCAATTGATGCCAATACCGTCCGGCGCACGGTTCGCTCGCCACAGCGCCTCGCGAATGTGTGGGATTCCATCAAGCAGTATCTATCGCAGACATTCCTCGAAGTCGTCCCACTGTATGAGCTCGAAAGGGCCGGCGAGTTCAATCCTGACCGGCCCCGCGCCAAAGGCACGGATTTCATTAGCGCAGAGCTCGCGCGCGCGGGCACGATGTTGGCTGCACTTTGGTACACGGCCTGGCTGGAAAGCGCCGAGCCCCCGCGCACACCACCGCCAAGTAAATGATCACTGCCCGCGACGTCATCCAAAAGACGAGAGACCGGCAAAAGCTGACGTCGTCAGAAATCTCTTCCTTCCTACGCGGTTACATGTCGTCGCAGATTACGGATTATCATGTCGCTGCTTGGCTCATGGCCGTTTATCTGAACGGCATGAGCACGGATGAGACGCTTGCGCTCACGCGCGAAATGAGAGACTCGGGGAAGGTTTTGGATTTGTCCGCGATCCCTGGGAAGAAAATCGACAAGCACAGCACCGGAGGCGTTGGCGACAAGACCTCCATGATGCTCGCACCCATTGCGGCCGCCTGCGGTGTTACCGTGCCGATGATCACGGGCCGCGCTCTTGGACACACCGGCGGAACACTGGACAAACTCGAGTCGATTCCCGGTTTTAATCCGAAACCCTCTCCGGGAAAGATCATCGAGATATTGAAGAGTACCGGCGCTGCCATTATGGGACAAACAGATGATCTGGCTCCGGCAGACCGGCGCATCTACGCACTGCGTGATGCGACGGCGACTGTCGAGTCGATTCCGCTGATCACCTCCAGCATTTTGAGTAAGAAACTTGCCGAAGGAATCGACGGCCTGGTGATGGATGTCAAGACCGGTTCGGGGGCATTTATGCCGACGCTGAAGGCTGCAACAAGCCTTTCGCGTTCCATCGTCGATGTCTGCCGCGCGATGAAGACGAAAGTCGTCGTGTTGATCACCGATATGGAACAGCCGCTCGGGCGCGCCATTGGAAACGCTCTGGAGATCCGCGAATGCATCGAATTCTTGAATGGCCAGACTCCTGAGGATCTCGAGACCGTCACGATCGCCCTCGCGGCCCATATGATTCGTTTGGGCGGACAGGCGCGGTCGCTTGATCACGCCTCGAAGCTTGCATACCAATCGGTCGCGAGAGGCGAAGCCGCGCAGCGGTTCCGGAAGATCATCCGCGCTCAAGGCGGCGACGAACGAGTCGTGGATAATCCGGATCTGTTGCCGCGAGCCGCAAACACAACGGGTTTTCGCGCGAAGACATCGGGTTTCGTCACGCGCTGCGATGCGAAATTCCTGGGCCTGGCATCAAACGCGCTTGGGGCTGGGCGTCATCGCGTTGAGGATCATGTTGATCTTGCAGTGGGCATCTATTTAGACAAAAAGCTTGGTGACCGCGTGGTTAAAGGCGAGGTGCTTTGCCGGATTCATTGGAATGACGAAAGACGTTTCACCGGTGCAGTGCCGCTGATTGAACAAGCGTATCAAATCGAGAGTAAGCCTCCACGACGGCGTTCGCTGATCCACGCGGTGCTTAAAGGGCAGGGATGAAATTCGAATTCGTAGAACAGGCTAAAAAATATTTGCTCGACAAGATAGGCGCCGCGCCTGAAATTGCCGTCATAATGGGAAGCGGTTTGTCGGCTGTGGATGAGATTTTGTCCGGACCTCACCGCCTCCATTACGTCACGATCCCGCATTTTCCCCTGCCGAAGGTCGCAGGCCACCGGGGGCAAGTCGTGTACGGCAAAGCCGGCAATCATCAAATCCTGGTCTTTGAAGGCCGGGTGCATTACTACGAAGGCAATACGATGGCGGAGGTCACCTTCTGTACGCGCGTCATTGGCCGGCTTGGCGCGAAAATCTTGATCCTCACGAATGCTTCCGGCGCGATCAATCTGGATTTCGCGCGAGGGAATCTCATGATCATTACGGATCACATCAATTTGCTCGGCGCGAATCCGCTGACCGGTCCGAACGAAGACCGGTGGGGACCGCGATTCGTCGATCAGACACAAGTCTACGACCCGGAGCTTCGTCAGGAACTTAAAACTGCCGGCAAATATTGCGGCATCGGTATGTGCGAAGGTGTTTACGCTGCGATGCCGGGTCCAACTTACGAAACGCCCGCCGAGATCCGATTTCTGCGGGCGATTGGCGCCGACGTGGTCGGAATGTCGACGGTCCCCGAAGCCATCGTGGGCAAACACATGGGAATGAGGGTGGCGGGTCTCTCAATGGTAGCCAATGTTGCTGCCGGAATTTTGGGCGAGCCGATCGATCATTCCGAAGTTCTCGAGACGGCCACCCAGATGAACGCCGATCTCGGTACGCTGCTGCAACGGTTCTTCGACACCTATGAATCCTGAACTGACCGCAAAAGCGGCTGCCGCGCGCGCCAACGCCGTCGCTCCCTATTCCGGATTCAAAGTGGGCGCCGCACTCGAAACAAAAGACGGCCGTGTTTATACCGGATGCAATATCGAAAATGTCTCTTACGGACTAACCGTCTGCGCAGAGCGTGTCGCCTTGTGGAAAGCACTGAGCGAAGGGGCCCGTGAATTTCGGCAAATCGTGATCGTCACCGATGCCGCGGTTGTGACACCGCCATGCGGCGCATGCCGGCAGCTGCTGTGGGAGTACTGCGGGAACATGCCGGTGCACCTGCACTCATTGAGGGGACTCGACGAAGAATATCGGCTCGCCGAGCTGCTCCCGCATCCCTTTGATAGCGATTCGTTAATCCATAATCATTAATCATTTCTCATTTCACATTCATGGACAAATGAGAATTGATTAATGACTAATTAATCCGGCTTCAGCACTCCGATGTACGGCAGGTTCCGGTAACGTTGCCGGTAATCGAGACCATACCCTACAACGAACTTATCGGGAATCTCAAAGCCGATATATTTCAGTTCAATTTCGATGATGCGGCGGGCGCGCCGGTCCAACAGCGCGCAGACTTCGAGAGACTTCGGATTTCGGCTGGCCAGCGTGCGGAGAAGATATTTCAGCGTAAAACCGGTATCGATGATGTCTTCGATTACAAGAACATCTTTACCGGCAATGTTTTCTTCCAGATCTTTTGTGATTCTGACAACTCCTTCACTATCCTCTCCGTAACTGGAAATCGACAAGAAATCCATCGAGAGCGGTAGTTCGATCTGGCGAGCGAGGTCCGTAGCGAAGAAAACCGAACCGCGAAGAATGGAAACCAGCACGAGCCGGCGGCCCGCGTACTCTTTCGTGATCTCCCGAGCAAGATCAGCAACTCGGGCCCGAATTTGTTGCTCGTCAAAAAGAATTTCGAGTACCTCATCGGCCACGACTTGATCTTGACACAAAATTGCGGAGTGCTAGACTGAAAACAGGTCCCGAGAGATTCCGGTTTCGGTCGAAGTCGAACTCGAGACTACGGAGCAGGTTGCCGTTGACGTACCCTGGAAAGTACCGAGGCGGCTTGTTACTGAAACGCTGAGCTAGGTAGCGATACAGAGCAACTTTAGGGTGGCGGACGCCAGTTCGAAACCCAAAGCGTCAAGGCGATTCAAGAAAACGTAGAGCCGAGATGGGCATCCGCCGCACGGCGGAGTTTGACAGAAACCTAAAGGTCGCTCGGGACCTTTTCATTGATCATTATCCATTTAATCAATTTTCATTTTCTCGTCGCCGTTCCCATTATTCTCCTCGCCGTCGTTTAACCCATACTTCCAAATCAGATTCTTGTAATCGCGCTCGTAAAGAATCTTGATATTCACGTCGGGATAGAGTTCGCGAAGCAACCGTACTTTGCGGTTCTTTTTTGTGACGAGGCTTTGTTTCATCGTCGTCAGCTCGATAAAAAGATCCAGATCCGGGAGATAAAAATCCGGGGTGAACGCTTTGACGACATTGTGATTTTCATCCCATTCGATCGGGAAGGTCTTGGGCTCGTACTGCCAACGAATGCGGTAGAAGTCCATGACACGCGCAAATTCCCGCTCACTCTGGTGCGCAAACTCGGGAAGCCTGTCCTCGATGGGTTCAAGATCGGCCATTTGCGCGACATCAAGCTTTGTCGTCAGAATCTCTTCCCGTAACTGTGGCGGCAGCTCCACCGGCTTTGCTTCAATACCTTTTGCCCGCGCAGCCCTCACGATGATTTGTACGGCGACTTCATTGGAGAAGTGATCGATGTTCACAACAAGATCGTAATGGGCGGGATCGCGCCAGTCCTTGCCGTATAGTGTGCGGATGAATGTCTCTTTCTCCCGATCCCGGTCGGCGATTATTTTTTCGGCTTCCTGCCGATCGACCTGAGCGGTTCGCATGACTCGGGCGATTCGATAGGGCAATGGCGCTACGATTTGAACGTGTAGCGAAGCAGCGACTCGGGCAAAGAGAAACTGTGCTCCGCTGCCGAGGATCACAACGTTGTGCGCGGCTGCGAGTTCGGCAATTGCCGAGCGCATCATCTCGTCGTATACCTTGCGATCCTTCTTGATTCGAGAAAGCTGCTCGGTCCGGACGGGAAACTGCTGGTCGATCACCATATCCATCGCCGACCGATCGATGAGCTGAAAGTTCAGAACTTCAGCGGTGGCAGTCGCGATCTCGCGGCCGCCGCTGCCGGTCAGACGGGAAATCGTGATAATTGCCATAATTGCCCAGGTGCTATATTGAGAAGTTCATGTACTATCTCGGCCTCGACATTGGGGGCACGACAATCAAAGCTGGTTTGATCAATGAAGCGAACCGCGTGTTGGAATCGCGCAAGGTACCCACAGTCATAGACGATATCGGGGCTCTCATTTCAAAACTAACAGAACTGATCCGCGATTTTCAAAAATCCGGGTCCATCGACGCTGTCGGCATTGGCGTTCCGGGCCTGCGTTCCACGAAGACGCACGTGATTGCGACTTCCCCGAATATTCCATGTCTTACGAATATCAATTTAGAAGCGAGCGTGGCGGATCAGGTCCACCTCAAAGTCGTCAGCGACAATGACGCAAATGCCGGTGCGTACGCTGAATTCATTTGTGGCGCCGGAACCGGGATGCAGCATCTGGCCTATTTAACTCTCGGGACCGGTCTCGGGTCGGGGTTGATCCTCAATGGGAGCCTATACGCGGGCGCATCAGGGTACGGCGGCGAATTTGGCCATACCGTGATCGATCCCAACGGACGCCTCTGCGCGTGTGGAAGACAAGGCTGCGTCGAAACTGTCGCATCCGGCACGGGGATTGTGACAACAACAAGAGAGCGACTCAAAATCGCACCTCATAGCCTGCTGAACGAAATTGCGCCCCCATTAACGGCCGAAAAAATTTATGAGGCCGCCGTTCGCGGCGATGAAACAGCGCGCGAGGTGTTTGCCGAGACAGGCCGCTGGTTTGGTCTCGCATGCGCGAACCTGATTAATCTGCTGAATCTCGAAATGATCGTCATCGGCGGTGGGGTCATGGCTTCGGGAGAAGTCCTGTTAGGCAGCGCCATCGAAATCGCAAGACAGCATGCGTTCGCCTCCTCATTCGCCGATTGCCAGATAGTACAATCAAGGTTGTGGCCGGATGCCGGCATGATTGGAGCAGCACTGCTGGCGCGCGACCGCTAGTGCTGAGTGCGAATCAGTATATGCCTCTGTCTCACATTCGTAATTTTTCCATCATTGCTCACATCGATCATGGCAAGTCCACACTCGCCGACCGTCTGCTCGAACTGACAGGCGCTCTCACCAAGCGGGAGATGTCTGCGCAGGTGCTTGACGCGATGGATCTGGAGCGTGAGCGCGGCATCACGATCAAAGCGAAAGCCGTGAGGTTGAATTACCGCGCAAGGGACGGCAGTGATTACATCTTGAATTTGATCGATACGCCAGGCCACGTCGACTTCAGTTATGAAGTCTCGCGAAGCCTTGCAGCTTGCGAGGGCGCTCTTCTTGTTGTGGATGCATCTCAAGGAGTGGAGGCGCAGACCCTCGCCAACACCTATCTTGCACTCGATCACCATCTCGAGATCCTGCCGATCATCAATAAGATCGACCTTCCCGGCGCAGATATTGCGCGATCTCGCGAGCAGCTGAATTCGATCATCGGAATGAATCCCGAAGACGCATTGCTGATCAGCGCAAAATATGGAAACGGCGTCGAAGAAGTTCTCGAGTCCATTGTCAAACGTATTCCGTCTCCGAAAGGCGATCCGGATGCCCCGCTGAAGGCTCTTCTTTTTGATTCATGGTTCGACGTTTATCGCGGCGTCCTCGTGTTGGTCCGTCTCATCGACGGCGAAGTTCATCCGGGAATGAAGATAAGGTTGATGTCTAATGGACAGGTCTATCCGGTCGAAAGCGTCGGCGTGCTGACGCCGAAGATGAAGGAAGTCGATCGCCTTTCGGCGGGCGAGGTCGGCTATCTCATTGCGAATATCAAAGTCGTCGCCAATACGAAAATCGGCGATACGATCACAGAGCACGACAATCCGACCGTCAGGCCGTTCCCCGGCTTTCAGGAAATCAAACCGATGGTCTTCGCAGGTTTGTATCCGGTCGAGCCCAACCAATATGAAGCCCTGCGTGATGCGCTTGAAAAGCTCCGGCTGAACGACTCGTCATTCTTCTATGAACCGGAAGTATCCACTGCGCTCGGATTTGGGTTCCGGTGCGGCTTTCTGGGGCTGCTGCATATGGAGATCATTCAGGAGCGCCTCGAGCGGGAATTTGAGCTTTCCTTGATCACAACAGCTCCCGGCGTGCGATACCGGCTTACCAGAACGAACGGCGATGTTGAGGAGATCGACAATCCCACGAAATTCCCTGAATCTCAGTTCATCGCCAAGATTGAAGAACCGATCATCACGGCGTTGATTCTCAGTACAGATGAATTCGTGGGGGCGATCTTGAAACTCGTCGAAGAAAAGCGCGGTGTCCAAAAGGGCTTCGAATACGTCGCGACCGGGCGCGTCCTTTTCACCTATGAAATGCCTCTCAACGAGATTGTTTTGGATTTTTACGACCGGTTGAAGTCTGTCTCTCGCGGGTACGCGTCATTTGACTATCATCCCGCCGGATATCGCGAGGCCGACCTTGTCAAGTTGGACATCCTGGTCAGCGGTGAACCTGTCGACGCTCTTTCCTGGATCGTTCATCGTGATTCCTCTTACGCGCGCGGCAAGGCTCTTGCGGAAAAGATGAAAGAACTTATCCCGCGCCAGATGTTTGAGGTCGCCATCCAAGCGGCCATCGGCCATCGCGTGATTGCGAGGGAAACGATTCCCGCCATCCGGAAAAACGTTCTGGCCAAGTGTTATGGCGGGGATATTACCCGCAAACGCAAGTTGCTGGAGAAACAGAAAGAGGGAAAGCGGCGAATGAAACGCGTTGGGAAGGTGGACATTCCTCAAGAGGCGTTTCTTGCGGTATTGAAGGTGGGCTCGTGAAATTTCCTTAACGAGCACCGGCTTTCAGGCGAAACGGAGTTGCCGTCCGCCTCCCTGTTATAATGAGAATCTTATGAGATCGCAGCTACGGCGTTACCTGGGTTCGCTGGTCTTCGTGTTTCTGCTCTGTCTGGCTGTTGCAGTTGGCGCTACGGCTGGGGTTTTGTTTGTGTACAACAGTGATTTGCCTCAGGTGAGTTCGCTGGAGGATTATCATCCCAGCCTCATTACCGAGGTCTACTCCGATGACGGCCGTGTGATCGGATCGTTCGCTCTGGAGCGCCGGGTTGTCATCACCTGGGAACAAATCCCGCAGGTTGTCAAAGATGCGATCACCTCTGTCGAAGACCAGAATTTTTACGCGCATTGGGGCATCGATTTTGTCGGCATGGCGCGCGCCGGCATGAAGAATCTCATGGCCGGCCGAGTGGTCGAGGGCGGAAGCACATTGACCCAGCAGTTGACTAAGAACCTCTTCCTGACTCCAGAGCGGACCTTCCGCCGGAAGATACAAGAGGTGATGCTAGCCATCCAGATCGAACGTTACTACACCAAGCAGCAGATCCTCACCATGTACTGCAACCTTGTTTATATGGGCAGCGGACAATACGGTTTTGCGGCGGCGGCGGAATATTACTTCGGCAAGGAGCTCAAGGACCTGAATATCGAAGAAGCGGCGATGCTCGCGGCGATTCCTCGCTCGCCGCCGAACTATTCGCCGATCCTGCATCCAGATAAAGCGCTGACCCGGCGCAATTACGCCATTGACCGCATGGTCGCCGAGAAGAAGGTCACGGTCGCCCATGGTGAAGAAGCGAAGTTGCATCCGATCAAATTGGTCGAGAAGCAGCGGCCGAACGAACTCGCTCCTTACTTCGTGGAAGAACTGCGGCGTTATCTCGAGAAGAAATACGGTACCTCTGCGGTCCATGAGGGCGGCTTAAAGGTGTATTCCACCCTGAACATTGAAATCTGCCTATCCGCACCAATGATATCGTTCCCGGCATTGTTCTCGACCCGGCCAAGAACGGCGCTGCTGCAGTCAAAATCGGTGGCTATCAGGCACTCCTTACACCCCAAGACATCGCGTGGACGAAGGCGAAGGTCGCTTCCGACATTCTCAAGCGCGGTGATGTTGCGCTGTTCATGATTCGCTCAATGAATCCTGCGGAGCGCAAGGTTGAGGTCTCGCTGGAACAGAAGCCAAACGTCCAGGCAGCTTTCGGTGCCATTCAGCCGCAAACCGGAGAAGTGAAAGCCATGGTCGGCGGCTATGACTTCGATGAGAGTAAATTCAACCGCGCGACTCAGGCCATGAGACAAACTGGTTCTTCCTTTAAACCACTCGTCTATGCCGCGGCAGTGGACAATGGCCTGCGGCCGGACGACACGATCGTCGATGCTCCCGTCAGCTTTGGCGGATACTCGCCCGGCAACTACGACGGCAAGTTCAAAGGAACGATACCCATTCGCCAGGCGTTTGCAGAATCGCGAAACATACCGGCCGTGAAAACACTCGCGAAACTGGGCGTGCAAAATTTGATTCCCTATGTGAGGCGCTTCGGCATTACGTCCAGGATTGAACCGGTCTACGCGATGTCATCCCGGCCGAAACCGCGCGAATAATGGTCGATTTGATGCAAGAGCCTGTGCGCTTTCCGGGTGGGACCTCAACCAAGGCACAAGAGCTCAAACGTCCTGTCGCAGGCAAGACCGGTACGACAAATGATTTCACGGATGCATGGTTCATCGGTTATACGCCGTCCCTAGTGGCGGGCGCTTGGGTTGGATTTGACGAAAAAGTGACCCTCGGCGATAAAGAGACCGGCGGTAAAGCAGCTCTGCCGATGTGGATCGATTTCATGAAAGAAGTTTACAAGGACAAACCGGTCGAACAATTCGATACGACGCCGAAGGCGATTACAGCGCTGGTGAAATGAGACTGAGTTCCAAATTGTTCACCTTATGCCTGGTGTTTTTCGCGTTGGACTGCTCGGCGCAAACGCTTGCCGACGTGGCGCGGCAAGAGCGGGAGCGGCAGAAGCGGCTGCATAGCCAGGTTCTGGTTGCTAGTGGCACGCCGACAACAACAACCGCGTCGACCGGCTCGACCGCGGCGGTTGTCGCACCAGCAGCGCCGGCCGGTCCGACCGACAATAAGAGCCGGGATGAAAAATATTGGCGAGCCCAATTTCAAAAGGCCCGTGATGATGTCAGGAAAGCGGAAGAGAGAGTTCAGCTCCTGGATTTGAAGGTCAAGGAGCTAAACACGCAGGTTCTGCGCCAGAGCGACGTTTACAATCGTGAATACCGGCTGGGCCCGGAAATCGCGGACACTCAGAAGCAACTCGATGAGTCCCGCAAAGCAGTCGATCAAGCCAAAAAGAAAATCACCGACCTGGAGGACGAGCTGCGACGCTCGGGCGGACTGCCCGGCTGGGCGCGCTAGTGCGATACCTCGGAATTGACGGAGGGGGATCGAAGACCTCTTTCCTTCTTGTCGACGAGTATTACAACGAAATCTGTCATATCGAGAGCGGTCCTTCGAATTGGTTGTCGGTCGGGGCAAATGCCGCAAAGCAAGCCATCACGCAGGGAATATCCTATCTAACGGAGCGTCCCAACATTGTATGCGCCGGATTCGCCGGCGCCGCCCGTCACGATAGTGCCGCGTTTTACAAGGAAGTCCTCGAGTCACTCATTCCCGAAGCTCAGATCATTATCGAGAGCGACGCGTTCATCGCCTCGATTGGAGCCATAGGCGTAGATCCCGGAATCCTGTTGATCGCCGGCACAGGTTCAATCGTGATTGGGCGCGATAAAGCCCGCAATATGTTTCGTATCGGCGGCTGGGGACCTTACTTCGGCGACGAAGGCAGCGGTTTTTGGATTGGGCGTGAGGCCGTACGCGAGGCGCTTCGCTCGCTGGACCTGCAAGCGTCTACAGAGTTCTCGAACCGCATTGCCGGCCGGCTTGGATTGAAGAGCATCTCCGAGGTTGTCAGCGGGTGGGCTTCAGGCAAAATCGGTGTGCCCGAGATAGCCGGACTCTTTCCGGAAGTCGTTTCAATGTACCCGCAGGAGCCCTCCAAGCGCATTTTGACTCAAGCCGCATCGCATTTGAGATCATTGGTCGAGATCGCGTCCAAGCGGGTCGGTTTGGACGACTGGCGGAGGTCATTAAGCGGCTCGGTTGCGGCCCATCCCGTTATGCGGGAACTCATGGGTCTTGAATTCGAACAGCCCCGCCATTCACCCGAATGGGGCGCCGTCATTTGGGCCCGTCAACACTTCACTGAGCCGCTCTAGATTTTTGATTCCGTAGATGTCCGTCTCGAACTGCCGAATCCAGATCGAAGGATATTCCGCAAATCTGCGGCGAATTTCTTCGCAATAGGTTTGTTCTTGCTTGCGGCGCGCCTCGTAAAAAGCCCCGTTCAGATTCTCCGGCAGGATGCGATTCACGATGATCCCGCAGACGTTCACATTGGAATCGCGGAGCGAGCCCGCCGCACGGACGGTTTCTTCGATTGGCAGCCGTTCCGGAACGAGAACGAGTACAAATCCGGTGAAGTTATGCTGCATCAACCGCGCGCGCACCAGCTCGAGTTTTTCCTTTCGGCGTTCCAAAGTCGTCAAGATGGGATCGGCTTCGCCGGATTCTTCCCTTTCGATATTCCGATTCAGCGTAATGAGATTTTTCCGCCGTTTCGATAACGCCGCAATCCACGAGCTCATCAGTTCGGGCATACGCAGCAGCCGCATCGTATGTCCTGTTGGAGCGGTATCGAAAATAATCAAGTCATAAGAGTCGACGCACGTGACAATCAGGTCCCCCATGCGATCGAACAGCGCGACCTCCTCGACTCCTGGCATGGTGGAGACAAGCTCGATCTGGCGCTCCGCTTCCTTCAGGACCGAGGAACTGAAAAGCTTGGCGATTTGATTCTTGACTGTTTCGATGTACCGGCGCGCTTCAAAATCACCATCGACCTCAACGCCGACAATTCCCGGATAGATCTCCTCCTCCTCACGGCTAAAAAGCCGCTCGAAGATATCCGAGGTCGAGTGCGCCGGATCGGTCGATACCAGAAGAACACGCTTCCCTCTTCCCGCGGCTGCGAGCGCCAGTGCCGACGCGCACGTCGTCTTGCCCACTCCTCCTTTTCCTCCGAAAAAAAGAATTCTTTTCTTGAGAAGATCCAACATGGTCAGCAACAGGGAAGGGCGCCTAGCGGAGAATGATCCATGCCCATTCGTCGATGCCAGAGGTGAAATTCTTCGAGGAAGTACGGATAGATTTCGAGCAAGTAAATCGTCGCAGGATTCGGCAGCCCGACCAGCTCCATAAAGCAGAGGAGCATGAAGAGGTCGTTTAAGTCCATGAGCTGCTCGCGCAGCCTCTTTTCATAGCCCGCTAACGCCATCCCATGGAAGAAGTCTGCGATATTTCGGCGGACCTGACCCCAATCCATGCGCCGATGATAGCACGCTCGAGAAGCGGGCTGTGCAGCGCACGCGCGATAACGCAAACCCAACGCGAGTCCCCGAACTGCTGTCCAGCGTTTATGCAAACACCGACGAGGATCGCCTCCGGAGGATGGCGCCGGCGGCCGACGTAAAGCCTAGCACGTCTGGCACCTCGTTAACGGCAGGTTCACCACTCTGTAAAACGTCACGAATGGAAAACTTCCCCACCCGGCTCTGCCCCGTGGCCGCTTTCAACGGGTAATGCAAGCGGTGTTCCTTTAACCAGCCGGACTTCTAAAGTGTCAGTCACCTGAAGTTTCGAGCACCTCACGAGTACTGTCGGATGGAAAAATTCACACCTTGGGGAAGTGGCTGCCGTCTTGCAGCTTCCATCCCCGGTAACCATATTGATTATTGATTCAATGTTCCCGGCCAATTTCGAGGTAGCGTTTGTGAAACAAGTCTTGGAGACGCTCGTCGCTGAAATGCTCGAACAGAATCTTTGCCTGGACAAAGCCTTGGAAGAATTTGAAAAGCAGTTCCTCCAGACCGCGCTTCGCCGAAGCGGCGGCAATCAATGCAAGGCCGCGCAATTACTCCACATCCACCGCAACACCCTGGCACGCAAAATCGTTCAGCACAAAATTAAAGCAACCGATGGCGCCAGTATAAATCGACAAGGGACAATCGTTGCCGCTCGTTCTGAATTGGCCAAAACGGTTGATAATGGCGATTACACCGACGCACGGAGCACTGAGCGAGCCGTTGCAGACGCAGACATGGCTTCAGCTGATCGAGCAGGAGCAAGCATGGTCGTACATTGCAGATGTCCGGATTTAAACTGTCCGGTTTGCCATCGCGGTTGTTTGCGGCCTGCCTTTGTCAAGTTGTACCGCTCCGATCTTGATGATGAAATTGGGACTGTTTTTTGTGACCGCTGCGCCGTAGCAGCACTGGAATCAGGCGCCTTTACGTTCGAGTACAAGGCAAAAGCCCGCGCAGCCCGCGCTGCAGCTGGACGCGGGGCCTGAACGAGGAGCATGCGGCTGGCCGCTTGCCGTCGCGATTAAGCAGCGGGATTAGACTGGCTCTGCTTCCGGATAATGATCTGCTGGATCTTTTCCGTTTCTAGGAAATTCCAAGTGGTCTCAGACTTTCGATGGTCCGGACAATTAGGAAAGCTGGCACCTTCTCGAATGATGATTTCATATCCGCAACACACGTTCGAGTAGACGCCGAATTGCTTGTTGATGTCCCCGGTCTTTGGCACGATTGTCACTTCCGGCATGTCCCTTTGCCCCTTGATGCAGCCCTGTCCATGTTGTGCAGAATCGACGTGTGTGTAAGAGTACATAACCCACGTGCGTAAGACAACAGGCAATTTCAACTCAGGTCCGGCAGTCTTACCTTGCCCACAATGAGCTTCAATTGACCTGTGACTTCTCAAAATGAGCGTCATCGCGCTCTTCCCGAATCGCAGGCCGTACATTCCATCTATTCCGATGCTTCCCGTAGTCGCGGATCTGGAATCGCCGATTGATGGACATGATCGCGCTCTTGCTGCAATCCATGCGTTCGGCGATAGCCGCGACTACGAGATCGGTTTCCGACAGAAGGTAAGCAATCCTGCGGATCTCCATTTCAGACAAGCTCCAACCCTGTCGAGCCATTCCTCCCACCTCCTCATTCAAACAGTTCAGTGGCAGCCCGCATGAAAGAAAGTATGGCCGGCGGGATAGATTTCCAGAGGCGCGCCAAGCCATTTGCAGTGGGGCACGACTACCTGATAACTGCTTACGCTTAGCCCTAGTTTGTTGACGCACCCGGAGGCAGTCCGTGCTTAGCCAGGAAAGCCTTGATCGCCGCAAAAGCTTTTTGGTTCTCGGCGCGGGTGAAGTTTCCGTGTTTGCCGCCGGGTATTGTGACAAGCTCGTGATCCACACCTGCCTTCTGCAATGCTTCCTGCAAGCGAAGCGACTGGCTATAGGGGACAACCGGGTCCGCGTCACCTTGGATCGAGATGATCGGCGGGATGCCGGGACGCACGTAGGCCAGCGGCGATACACGTTTGGCAATCTCGAAGCGGTTCGGCCTGCTACCGAGCCATTCCACGGCGAAGGTCCTCATGTTCTCGCCATCGAGGAGATCCGCCACATCCGTAATCCCGTACCAATCCACGATCGCCGCGACTCTCAACTGTTCTGTTCCGGGACACTGGCGGTCCAGTCCCTCCGAAGAGCGGGCGCTTGAGACACTCGGGCCAATCGATATTCAACGTTCACCGCGTTCCATCCCATCTCGAGATATGGAAAAAGATTAAAGAGCTGCGTCTCTTTTGCGCCCTGGGTCCATCCACCGCCATGAATGTAGATAACGGTGGGTTGCGGTGTTTGCGTATCGGCCCGCGAATACACGTCCAGCTTTGCATCAAAATTGTTCGCGGTGAGATAAGTAATATTGGGGACGATGCGATAACGCGCAGTGATACTCGTTGACAGGTTCTGGCTAAACGTCATTGTCGTTGTTAGCGCGGTTACCGAACACGTCAAAGCGAGCAGGCGCAGAGATTGCTTCATAGTGCCCTCCAATTTGTCAGGAACGGACAGATTCTATCCTCAGACGGTGATTTTTTGTGCCTTTTTGTGGCTATTCCCTAACAATCGTGATGATGAAAATCCGCTATTACATCACGTTCCTCTCCTTCATCGTTGTCTGTTGTTGGCACACCGGGCTGTACGCTCAGATCGAGACCGGTTGGCTCCAGGGGAAGGTTATGGACAAGATCTCAGGCGCCGCCATCGGAGAGGTTGAAGTTGTGATCTTTGACGCAGCCGGCATGGAGATACTTCGCACGAAGACCGACGATTCAGGAGAGTTTCTGGTGGCCGGTATTCCATCGGGCGAGTATGAGCTTCGATTCCGGAAGCCGGCCTTCCCTGAGTACATAACGCAGGCCAGAGTTCGAGCCGGATGCCCCAGCACGATTAGCGGACAAATGGAAACACGGCAGTCGCAGGCCCAATCCACCGCGGCCGCCCAGTGGCAAAGCGCACCGGAGTTGTGGTCGTGCATTTTGGACCGATTCGATCGAACACGGATGGATCGTTTTCCCATCGCCAGAAATATCTGGAACCTGCTCGAGACACAACATCTCTCCAGTGTTCCGAGCAACATCGATGAAGGAGGATTTCAGACCGGTATCATTCAATTGCTGGGAGTCCACGGGGCCACTTGGACCCAGAATGGTTATCGCTGGGACAGCATGAACATCACCAATCCTTACGAACCTGGAAAGCCTTTGACATATCCCATGCTTGGGACTCTCGAAGAGATGAATGCCGCCAGCACTTTCCACTCCGCAGAAATTTCAGCGGCCGGCGCGGATTTTGAAATGATCAGCCGGCGCAGCCCGGGAACGTTCCACGGTCAGGCCGAGGCGTACTACCTGGGAAAACCATTCGAAAGCAGCAACCTTGACAGCCGTCTTCGCAGTTTTGGCTTTCAAACGACGCCGCACTTCAAGCGATTTCCAGAGGGAGAATTCTCTCTGGGCGGGCCTGTTCGCGGGCCACAATGGTCCTACTTCGCGTCATTCGGCCTGCAACACCTTTCGAAGATCATTCCGGATTTCGCGGCGTTTCCTACGACAACGGTCAGCTCGGCTCTCGCGCGCCTGGACGGAACGCTGAACGCAAAAAATCAGGTCACCGGCATCATCTCCGGACAGATTGTGAAGAATTCCCATCTCGACGCGCGGCCGGGAATCGATCCATCGGCCACACTTCTGGGCAACGACCGTTTCGAGCTGCTTCAGGGCCATTGGGTGCACCGGCACAGCGATCGGTCGATTTCGGAATTGAGTTTTGGGTTTTCTCACTCGTCTCCCACCGATACACTTCAACATGGAGTAACGACACCGAGCTACACGCGGCTTTTCACAGGAGAAATCACAGGCTCGGCGCCGCTCGAGTCCGATTCGGCACTGAGCCGCTTTTCATTGCTCGGGCAAACACAGACCTTTCGGACGAATGGCAATCGATGGAGCCAGCAACTGCTCGCCGGCTTCGATCTGGAGGAGTCGCTCGCGACCGAAGAGCGGCGCACGTTCAACGGTTTGCAACTCTTTCTCTTCCCCGGAACGGCTCCCCCCGAAGTCGCAGAATTCAATACGCCCAGCCACGCTATGCAGCGGCTGCGCGAGCTTTCGTTTTTTGCTCAAGACGGTTTGCAAGTTGTTAACAAGATCTTTTTACGCGCCGGTTTCAACCTGGATTCCAGCAACGCTTTCCTTCCCAAACAGGTCAGCGGCGCCGGCACATTCGCGCCGGTTCGGACATTCGCGGGTGCGGATCATGTCGTTTCATGGACGTCAATATCACCTCGCGCCAAGATTGTGGTTCCGCTCAACACGCGTTTCGGAGACACGAGAATCATCGCCGGATATTCCCGTTACTATCATCTGTTGCCGGCTTCCTATGCCGACTTTGCGAATCCCACCGCTTTGGGCGGAGCGCTCTATCGGTGGAACGATCGGGATCAGGATGGGGCGTTTCAAAAAGGCGAAGAAGGAACGCTGCTGCGGGTATTCGGCGGCCCATATTCTTCTGTCGATCCCAATCTGAAACGGCCCTTCACCGATGAGTGGGGCTTGGCTGTGGAGCATGATTTCAGCCGCAGTGTTCGCACGGGTATTCGTTTGCTCGAACGGGATTCCAAACGTCTCATTCACACCGTCAACGTAGGTGTTCCTGCATCAGCTTACACTCCGGTAACGGTCCTTGACCCCGGGGATGACGGTATTCCGGGAACACGTGATGACCGGCCTCTAACTGTCTTTAATCAAGATGTCCGGACATTCGGCGAAGACCGATGCCTGCTAAGCAACCCGGCAGGACTCCGCGCGGAGTACAAAGGCGTTGAAGCAAATGTCACCGCAGGCTTTGCCAGGGGAGATCTTCTTTCCATCTCTTTCAATGCGTATAAGTCAGCCGGAAACGGCAATCCAGGAAACTCCGTTTTCGAGAACGATGCCGGCGTTATCGGTACACTCTTTGATAATCCCAACACCATCATCAACTCCCGAGGCCGGCTTTTCTTCGATCGGGCATACGTGGCAAAGGTAGCAGCCATCAAACAAATTCCTTTTGGGATTCACCTCAGCTCAATCGTGACTTACTTCGATGGCCTGCCGTTCGGGCGGAAACTGATCGTCTCAGGTCTCAATCAAGGACCTATTTTTGTAATGGCGACGCCGCGAGGACAGCCAGGTGGCTTCCGAACACAGTTCAACATGAACTTCGACCAGCGGGTCTCGCGAGACTTTCAACTCCGGTCGAAGCGCATGACTCTCTTGCTCGACACCTTTAATCTATTGAACTTGAACAAGAACCTGCGCGAATTCGACATCACCGGGCCGCTATTCGCCCAACGAAAACCGGTGGATGTCGAAAACCCGCGCGCTTTTCGCTTTGGCGCGAGATTCAGCTTCTGATGATCTCTTGTGTTGTTTGTGCCTTTTTGTGGCTATTTTCCTTCACCGCATTGCAGGCTCCGTCAGCGCTCTCCGGGGCAGTTGAGGACGAGACCAAACAACCAGTGCCCGGCGTCCAAGTCACGCTCCATTCCGGAGCGGCTATACAGCTTGCATCCACGAATGAAGCTGGGCGCTTCCGCTTCGATTCATTGCCGGCGGGCGACTACAGTCTGGATTTCGACAAGGCTGGATTCTTCCGGTTGACCAATCACACCGTCACGGCCGGCACTCCATCAACCGAAATCATCGTGACCATGAACCACGAATCGGAGTTCATTAGCCAATTCGAGGCGCTGGGCAAACGCGTTCGGATTGACGAAGGCGACGTATCGAACATTGATCTCACACTGATTCCATCGATGTGACACGGGCGGCGCGGTTGACGTCTGTCCTTTTGGCCCGCCATGACGCTTCGTTTCCAGCGCGTTTGGAATTTTCGCGCCACTTGGAATGAAAGCGCGATCCGCGGATTGAAAAACCTCAAGCGTTTGCGCGCATTCTGCCGATTCCGCCACGATTCCGAATGGATGAAATCCAATCCTGCGGTGTCGGTGAAACCGCTGAAGGTCGATTTCGGCCTCTAAAAACATGCGGCTGGGCAACTTTAGCGATAGTATTGCAACAATTCGCCAAAGACTCCGACCTTCATACATTTCCCTCCAAAATTCTTGATGCCTTGTTGCTCGATTACAGCAATTGTCATATGGGATAGTGCCGGTGTTAGAATCCGGCCCATCACCCCGCTGTGAGAGTGGGAGAAATATATCCGCACAATATCCTCGAGGAGTCTATGAGAAGAGCCGTACTACTATTTGCGTCCGTCGTATTCGCCATTGCTGCCGATGCAGCCCCCGTTGGATCAATCAAAGGCTACGTGCGCGACGCAAGTGCTGCCGTCATCCCGGGTGTCATCCTTGCCTTGCAGAACGAACTGACGAGTGTCACGCAAAAAACCACGACCGACGAGAATGGACTATATCAGTTTCGTGATCTACAACCGGGAATGTACCAGGTCTCGGCCGAGTTGGCGGGTTTCCGGAAAACCACCGTGCGCGGAATATTGGTATTAGTAGACCAATTGGTTCCGCTGGATTTAGTGCTGAATGTCGGAGACATTACGCAGGAAGTTGAAGTGACGGCCACCGCAACGCTCGTCGAGCCCGACAAAGTTTCGACTGGAGTGAATTTCGATCCAGATCTCACCGCACAGCTCCCGATGGTGAACCGCCGATTCAACGACATCGCACTGCTCACGCCTGGTGCCTCCTTAGTCCCGAGCGGCACGCAGGCTGGAGGGCTCTCCGCGGCGGGTTCTCGTGCGCAATCCACGAATTGGATGATCGACGGCATCAATGCGCTCGATCCGCAAGTGAATGGACCCACCGATAGCTACCGCATCGCCGAAGCCGTGCAGGAGGTAAGCGTCATCACAACCGCGCCATCAGCCGAATTTGGCCGGCAATCCGGAGCGCAGGTGAATGTCGTCACCAAGAGCGGAACGAATCAGCTTCACGGCAGCGCCTTCTGGTTTGTCCGCAACGATGCGTTGCAGGCTGCGGACTTCTTTACCAACAAGCTTGGCGGACAAAAGAATGTCCTGCACCGAAACCAGTACGGAGGAAGTTTGGGCGGGCCAATCCGCAAGGATAGATCATTCTTTTTTTACAGTTGGGAGGGCTTACAACTAGTCAGCCCCTCACCCACAACAGCGATAGTGCCGACCCAGGCGCAGCGCGACGCCGTCCGCGATCCAATTGCAAGGAACATCCTGCAGTTCTATCCGCTTCCGACGGATCCGTCGAAACCGGCCGGCACGATCAATTATGTTGGTAATCTGCCGCAGTCCCGGGACGACAACACGCACCTTGCGCGAATCGATCACACGATCAGCGATAAGGATCGTTTGATGGGCCGATATCTATGGTTTGGCGGGAGTACTGTCGATGCCGTTACACTGCCCAACAACAGCAGGACGAACAGGCCGGGAAGCCAGAATCTTGCGCTGACTGAAACACACACGTTTTCGCCTCGTTTCTTCGTTGAAACGCGGCTGGGATTTTCGCGCAACAAGACAGACATCAAGTACGTGGATTGGGGTCTGAATGCGCAAACCATATTTCCAGGTGTTCCTGGCGTGGTTGATGCGACGAAGAATCGGCTCGACAGTGGGTTGCCTCGCATCACCATCAATGGTGGTTACGCATTACTGGGAGCCGCGACCAACCTACCCCAAGGCCGTATCACGAATACATACGAACTTCTCTTGAACGCGACTCATGTGGCGCCGTTCAACTTTACGCGGCACACGGTCAAGTTCGGGTACAACATTCGGCGTGAGGAGACGCGGCGTTTCCTCGATGGAAACTCCCGTGGATCGATGACCTTCCCCGACTGGGATCACTTTGCAGGTACCTGTTCGGACTGCAACGGCCAGAGTCTTTTGTTGACTTCAACCATACGCACGGGCGATACGCTCTCGCATTGGTATCGTTATGCACATGCGTTTTATTTCCAAGATGATGTGAAAGTAAAACCCAACTTTTCTGTATCGTTCGGTTTGCGTTACGAACTGCCGAGCGTGGTAACGGAAAAGCGCGGCAAGGGCAGCAATTTCATCCCCGGATATGGCCCTGTCCTGATTGGCACCAACCAGCTACTGGATATCGATCCCACCAAGCGTGGCCGCGACTCTTTTGTTTTCCGCACCGTGCCATTCACGCTGCCCAGAGCGGGAGCCAACCCGGATAATAAGGATTTTGGGCCAATGTTCGGTTTCGCCTATTCACCGCATTTCGGCAAAGGTCCAAGCAGTGAAAAGACGGTGATCCGAGGAGGCTTCCGCCTCAGTTATGATGAAGTATTCAATAACATTCCCGTTAATCAATCTTTGAATGCCCCGTTTGTGCTCACGACGGTGCAACGCACTGGACTGACCCAGCCGTCGATCGGTTACGGTTGGAATCTGGCGTTCGATCAAAACGTGCCGCTGGTTGCCCGTACGACCCAAGCACCGGCCGCTCCTGCCGTGGGGCTGATTTCCTTCAACGCTTACGATCTCAACGCTCGCACGGCGTACGGGTATAGCTGGAACTTCGGTATTCAGCAGCAAGTCGCTTCTAGCAGCTCGATCGATATTAGCTATGTTGGCTCGGCGGGCCACAGGCTGGGGATGTTTGTGGATACCAACGAACCGGCAGTGGTGGTTCGCGATCCGGGAGCGCGTGGCTCGCAAGCACCAAACGAGCAGTTCTTTCCGTACCCGCATTGGGCCGCCGTCTCTTTGGGAAGCTTCCAGGGAAATTCGATATACCACGGGCTAGTTGTCAGTGGAAAAGTTCGAATGCGCCACTCGCTGACGATGAATAGTTCGTACACGTGGAGCCATGCCATCGATAACGCAAGCTCCTTCTTTGGTGCGGATAACGACATCAGCCAGCCTGCCGACAGCCGCAATTTGAGAGCTGAACGGGGAAACAGCGGTAACGACCAGCGGCATCGCTTCCTCAATGCTTTTACCCTCGATCTGCCCGTTGGACAGGGACGCCGATTCCTTGCCAGTGCTCACGGCGTGGTTGAGCAAATTTTGGGCGGATGGTCCATCTCAGGCATCACAAATCTTGCAACGGGCAATCCGTTTACGGTTTATGCCGCAAACCTGAGCACCGTGGATTATTCAGGCTTTAATAGTCTTTATGATCGTCCGGATATCATTCAATCTGGGAGTCTGAAGATCGACCGTGGGAATCCCGACAATTTCTTCGATCCAGCTTACTTCGGAAAACTTGGAAACGCCTTCTGCCCGGGATCGACCATAAATCGAGCGAGCGGGGGGTGCGCCCCGGTCGGCCGTGTGGGATCTTCACCACGAAACGGTTATTACGGGCCGGGTCTTATCAGCTTCGACATGGGCGCCGGAAAGGTATTCACCCTACACGAAACTTGGAAGCTCCAATATCGTGCAGACTTCTTTAATCTTCCGAACCACCCGAACTTCGCTCTCGTGACGGGCAATCGATCCATGAACAATGGCCAATTTGGACAGCTCAGCAGTACTTCTAAATTCAACGGCGGCGATAGCAGCGCCAATGTGGGCGGCCCGCGCGTGATCCAGATGACGTTGCGCTTGATGTTCTAGCATCAGTGAGGATGCTCCGCCCACTACAGGGGCGAAGTCCAATTAATCGTTAACATCATTTAACACACCACTTCTTGCGTCACACCGTCTGAAGACGAGTCTGCAACAATTTTTTCGCACAGGAGAAGTGGAATGAAACTGATGACGACGATTGGTTTGGTCTTGCTGGTATCGATGAGCAGTTGGGC
>WNGK01000459.1_pt1 | contig 41163 bp, 46 predicted proteins | sample 5400601 | NCBI WGS metagenome assembly WNGK01 (sample SAMN13153376, study PRJNA577476) | soil metagenome | isolation source: 60 cm soil or saprolite under Garry oak tree replicate 1 | place: USA:California | collected 2016-06-15 | reverse complement strand
AACCCGCCAAGGGTCCCGTATTCGGAATCAGCCCGTTCGTCCAAGTGAGCCCGGCATCAGAGGAAGTGTAGACCGCAAGCCAGTCGGCCCCCGTCGCGAGCTGGTCATTGGCGCCAGCCACTAGTTGCTGCGGATTGGATGGGTTGAGAGCGACACTAGGCTCGTTCTGCGGAAGAGTGCTGGTTGAGACTTGGACATCGTCGCCTGGGGCTAACGAGACAAATTGGTTTGAAGACCCTGTCACATGTTGTAGCGCCATGAGAACTCCTGACGATAGCGCGGTGCTAAACTGTCCACTAGGGTTCGCGGGAAGAACTGGGAGAACGCGGGGAAGCATAGTGGTTCCTATGAGAAGAATGAAGAGCACCGGAACCGCCCTCTTGAGAGGCAACTCGGCGACCTACACTATCTCCGCGCTAAGAGCCCAAAAGCGTTGCTGCGAAAAACGGCAGACGAGCTGTGTTGGGCGCCTCCTTCGGGTTGGATAGCCTGGGATAACCCGATACTTCCAGGGATTGAAGGATGCTCCTCGATGATCCTAAAATCTCAAATATTCATTCCCAGCCGGGAGAGAAACTGAAGAGCCATCGAACTGATGTGTCCTGGTATTTCTTCCCGGGACCGCGGATCTCTCTGTTGCCTTGCATGAGCGCCGAGGAGGGGCGCCTTGATAGAAGTACCCAGGAATGTGGTAGGTGGAAAATGACATGAAAATGAAGATAGCAGCTCTAGTCCTCATAGTCCTTTTACCAGTTCTAGCGGTAACAGCCACCTGCGCAACAAAACCCACAATTGGCCACGGGACAGTAACTCTCGTCAGTAGGACCCCTGTCGGAACGTCGCGACCGGCTGGGGGCAACACGATCGCCACATTCAAGAACACCTTCCAGCTCACAGGAACTCTAACGGGAACAGCCGTCGCCCTAGAACGCGATGTAACCCACACCTCAGGTGACAGGAGCTTCACAACCTTCCATGGAGAAGCCAACTTCACCGCCTCCAACGGCGAAGCCTCCTCAGGCACGCTAGTCATCCGCTACGTCGGAATTAACAACGGGACGTTTGTCCACGGCCAGTTCGTGATCGTCGGCAATAGTGGCACAGACAGCTTTGCAGACTTCCATGGACAGGGATCATTCTCCGGCAAAGCTGGCATAGGGGTGGCAATGAACTACACCCTGAAGTGGCATATCGACCCGGCGTCACCAAAGACGAAAACCACAGCCTGACCTAGAAAGGTTAGGCCCTACTTTTTTTCTGGGCGCTGATGGAAAGCGGAGCCACAAAACCCCATTTTTTATGTCAACTCAACGTTTCGGGGCCCATAGCTCGATTATGTTTCCGGCCGGGTCCGGGAAGTAGATGCTGGTAGAATGAGGGACGTCGTGAAAGTTGTCCCATTGAGTCTTCGGACTCACCTTGATCCCTTTGGCTTTCAGGAACTCGACGCATTCGTCTAGCTTCTCATCCAGAACCTCGAATGCGACATGGAATCTCCAATCTTTCGAATAGCCACCAGTCCAAGGATCCAAAAACCCGGTCTTATCATCGCAGACTCCATAGAGTTGTTCACCAACACGCGCAAAGTTCAATCGACCAGGGCTTGTTGGAAGGTCAAGCATACCAATCCTCCTGTAGAAGTCAACGCACTCCTTGAGATTAGACGCTAGAAACGCAACCTCAGCCACTCGAACCAACGGAAGCCTATCCATTCAACTTCCCAGTCGAGTCTAGTGCAAAAACCCGGAAAAGGTTTGCTTAGAGTCCGCGACCCTGTCAACGATAGGGTAACGCGATAGTACTATGGAGATGGGCCATAGGTTGCGATTCGCTTAACCTTCAACACTGAGCAGTTTCCACTCGGCGAGGACGGATAGCAAAACGGAGGAGAGACGGCCACGCGTTACATATTGACCGTTGACTTCGAAGAAGACAACGACATCGACAGTTTCATCCGGTTTGTCCAGTACCACACCAAACGCCTGAAGTGTCCCAGCAAGGACGTGTTCATCCGGCTCGCTCACGAATGGGAAAAACAGCTGGTGAGCCACCCTGAGCCAAACAACGGCATTGGAATCAAGAAAGAGAAGAAAAAAACGCTCAAAGAACCATCCGAGTAAATTCAAGATCCGGGTACGATACAAGTACCACTACTACCGCTGGATCAACACCCAAGACTACGGCAGCTTCAAAGACATCTACGAAAAATACAAAGAAAAAGGATTCTCATTTTGGTGCGCCGATTTGCCGCCGGAGTATTCCAGCCAGGATGGAACTTGGACAGGATACCGGTTAGATGGAGATAAGACTCATACAGAGTCTACGCTAAAACGATACGGCCGACATAAGGCCTGGATCGACAGTAGCTACAAGTTCGAGGGAAAGCCTGTGATCCTCGTCTACAACGCCGAGTGATAGCGAGCGAACAATTTCCGATTTCTTAGCTGCATTTTTCAGGGTCAAGAATGTTGCTCGTCACTACACATGATTCTCGAATGTAACCACTCGATGTGAGCGACACTTAAGAGCCGCAAATAATTCTTAGCATCGTATGCAGACAACGACCCAGAAAGAGACGCTCTGGCGGAATCCCAACTTCCTAAAGCTCTGGACCTCGGAGACCATCTCCCAGTTTGGCAGTCAGTTCACTGGGCTAGCCCTGCCTCTGACCGCCATCATCATTCTGAACGCCGACTCGACAGAGCTTGGCATTCTCACATTCGCCGGGACCATTCCATGGCTTATCTTCGGACTCCTAGTCGGGGTCTGGGTTGACCGGCATCGCAAACAGCGCATCATGGTCACCTCTAACATCCTTCGCGGATCAATACTCGCATTGATTCCGATAGCCGCCGTATTGGGAGTCATAACCAAGCTTGGAATCCCATTTCTCTATGCGATAAGCTTCCTCGTAGGATTCCTACAGGTCTTTTTCGACATCACGTATCAATCCTACCTGCCATCCCTGGTTCGTCGGGATCAGCTGGTTGAGGGAAACCGCAACCTGCAAGCCAGTGCATCCACAGCCCAGGTAACCGGACCCACCATAGCGGGAATCGTCATCAGCATTATCACCGCGCCCATCGCCATTGCCATTGACGCATCTTCGTTCTTCGCATCTGCGTTTGCACTCAGCCGGATCGACCACGAGGAAGTGATTGAAGAGAAAATCGTGAAGCCTTCGGTATTAGTCGATATCCGTGAAGGTCTTCACGTTGTATTCAGCGATAGGCGACTTCGAATGATCGCAGGCTCCACTGGTACATCCAACTTCTTCAGCACAGCACTGGGCGCAATCGTCCTGCTCTATTTCGTTTTGCCCAGCCCTGCCGGATTAGGGGTTTCCAGATCACTTGTTGGAGTTACGGCTGGGATCATTTTCAGCGTGGCAAGTGTCGGCGCTCTAGTCGGGGTCGCGATTTCCAGCCGGGTAGCAAAGCGTATCGGAGTTGGACCCGCAATAGTTGGGAGCATGCTCATCAGTGGAGTCGGGGCCATTCCCTACTATCTCTCAGGGTCACTAACCGCCTCTCCGCTGTTCAGCTTGGCCGGGTTCGACATCAACTGGAGCATGCTATCCATCATGGTAGGCCAGTTCATCAGCTTCATCGGAGTCGTAGTTTACAACGTCAACCAGGTTAGTTTGAGACAGGCGATCGTTCCGCTCCGTCTGCAGGGACGGATGAACGCGACAATGCGCTTCCTCGTCTGGGGAACAATACCGTTGGGAGGACTCGCAGGAGGATTACTCGGAACCTTTCTGGGATTACGGACTGCGATTGGATTAGCGGTACTAGGAGGCTCGCTAGCGTTTCTTTGGGTTCTACTCTCTCCTGTGCCCTCGCTCAAGGAGATACCTGTTCATTTGGAATAGGTGGAGGATCCTCTCGTTTACCGATTGATGCTCAGGTATATACCGTCTTGAACGACATGCGAGCTTCTTTCAAATAGAGGCAACCCCATAGGCTCGCAAACCCGCTATGACCCTCCAGACCGCCGCCCTGGTAGCCCAACAGAAAGCCGGCTACCGCTACGTCAAGTACACGTTCTTCAAAGTCGACCCAGTCTGGAGAAAATTATCCTCTCGAGAAAGAGAGTTCTCAAAGAAACAATTCCTCTCCTCCCTAAGCGAAACCGGGGACAAAATTCGGCCTCGATCTTATTCTCTGGTCGGTACCAGAGGCGACGTTGACTTCATGCTGTGGACAATAACCGACTCGCTAGAAACCCTCCAAGGCTTCCACGCAGACCTCCTCAAGACCGAGCTGGGAAAATATCTCTCCACACCCTACTCATACCTCGCTATGCTACGCCCATCGGAATATTTCGGAAGACCCTCGGAGAAGGAACCTGTCGGCTCGAAATACCTCTTCGTTTATCCCTTAACAAAAAAGAGGGAATGGTACAGCTTACCATTCGACGAGAGACGGAGAATAATGAAAGACCACGTGCAAGCCGGCCAAAAATACCCCTCCGTGACGATACACACGTCATACTCGTTCGGAATAGACGACTATGAGTTCATCCTCTCATTCGAGACTGACCATCCAGAGGACTTCCTCAACCTAGTCATGGATCTCAGAACCACCGAGGCGAGCAAGTATACCGCCCTAGAGACTCCAATCTTCACTTGCCTCAATGTTGAGCCCGGGAAAATGCTAGACTTAATCGGCCCATAACACAAGAGCGACGTGCCGCACTTGGCTTATTTCGAGAACGATAATTTCCTAAGGGCCTGCTGGAAGAAAGAAACCGAGTTCACTCCGATCTGGCTCATGAGACAGGCCGGCAGATACCTAGAAAGCTATCGAAAAGTCAGGGCGAAAAACGATGTCCTCACAATCTGCAAAACCCCGGAACTCTCCGCCAAAGTCACCGTAGATGCCACAACCGAGCTGGGAGTTGATGCTGCAATAATCTTCGCTGACATAATGTTGCCTCTCGAAGGAATCGGTCAGAGCTTCAAGATCGTAGACGGCGTTGGTCCTGTAGTTGAGAAACCAATAGGAGGAATGGAAGAGGTAAAGACAATCGGAAAATTCTCCCCGAGAGACCATGTGCCTTTCGTCACCGACGCGATCAAGCTCGCGATCCAAAAACTGGATGGACGCGCGCCTCTAATCGGGTTTTCAGGCGCCCCGTTCACCCTAGCATCCTACCTGATTGAAGGAAGTCCCTCTCGAGACTTTACTAAGACCAAGAGGATGATGTATGCCGAGCCGGAAGCCTGGAAGCTCCTGATGGTAAAACTGTCCAGCATGGTCTCCGATTATCTCCTGGCGCAAATCCGAGCTGGCGTGGACGCGGTCCAACTCTTCGACAGCTGGTCAGGCTGCCTTTCCCCATCCGACTACGAAGAATTCGTGCTACCATTCAACAAACAAATATTCGACCGGCTAAAACCTAGCGCAGTTCCTCGAATACACTTTGGTGTAGGAACTGCTGGGATATTGAAGGCGATGAGAGAGGCGGGCGGTGACGTGTTCGGTGTTGATTGGAGAATCTCGATAGACGAAGCGTGGTCGATCCTCGGCCACGTGGCTATACAAGGCAACCTCGATCCAGCAATTCTGCTAGGGGCGAACGATCTGGTCCATTCGCGTTCCAAGGATATCTTGGCAAGGATCGGCGGTCGTCCAGGACACATTTTCAATCTGGGCCACGGAGTTCTTCCGGATACCCCGCCGGAACATGTGAAGAATCTAGTTCAATTCATTCACGGGACTACCAAAACCAAACGCTAGAGGCATCGAGGCACATGGGAAGACATCCGGCAGTTCTACTAATGGCTTACGGCAGCCCCAACTCGCTGGAGGAGGTCGGAGAATATCTACGCCAGGTTAGAGGAGGCAGACTGCCCATGCCTGAGGAGGTCGTACGGCTACAGGATAGATATCGCCAGGTCGGCGGCCAGACCCCTCTTCTGAAAATAACTCTCGCCCAGGCGAAAGCACTGCAGGAAAAACTTGAGTCTGAGCGACTCGATTCCCGGGTATACATTGGAATGAAGCACTGGCATCCATTCATCGAGGACGTTGTCGAGAAAATCGAGAGCGATGGAGCTGCGAGCATCATTGGACTCGCGCTCGCTCCTCACTACTCTAAGCTGAGCATCGGAGGGTATGCCGACGCTGTCAGGAGAGGCTTGGCCAGGACAGAAAGTCCTGTCCCGTTCACCATGGCTGAGAGCTGGCATGATCAAGAATCTTTGATCACCGCCTTGTCCAGACGGGTCCGTGACGGCCTTGACAAGTTCAGTGAACCATCCAGAGCGGTGGTCCTATTCACAGCGCATAGTCTCCCGAAAAAGTCCGTTGCTGGCGACGACCCTTATTGGGGCCAGCTTCAGGAGACCAGCCAGCTCGTCGCCAATAAATCAGGAATTAGGTCCTGGGATTTCGCCTTCCAGAGTGCCGGGCAACCGATTGATTCTTGGTTGGGACCCAGCATTAAGGAGAAGATAGTCGAGTTATCCGGCAAGGGATTCCGCGAATTGTTAGTCTGCCCGGTCGGTTTTGTTTCCGATCATCTTGAGATACTCTACGATCTGGACATAGAGGCGAAGGGCTACGCCGCATCTCTCGGTATGAGACTAGAGAGAACTGCTTCGCTTAATGATGACCCGGAATTCATCAGCGCCATAGCGTCGAGACTGAGACCTCTTCTGTCAAGAGAGATTGTAACAGCCTAGGTCCGAACTTGGAAGCTTCTACGAGAACGCTTTAGCTAGTCTCTGATAGTCTTCGCTGTCTAGCTTCCACTCAGCCACTTCGGCATTCTCTTTGACATGGTCCGCATCAGCTGCTTTGGGTATTGCAACGACGGAATCGTATTGTAGAACCCAGTTCAGAGCAACCTGGTTTCTGCTCTTGCCCAACTTCCCTGCTATCTCGTCTAGGACTTTGAAGGATGATCCTCGTCCTCTCGGGATCTTTCCCTGGCCAAGGGGACTGTACGCGATCAGGGTCAAGCCTTCCTTCTGGAAGTATGGCAGGATTCTCGCCTCCACACTTCGGTCGATCAGACTGAACTCGACCTGGTTTGAGACAATTTTCTCGTGCGATAGCGATTGTTGAGCCTCTTTCATCTGGTCGACCGAGAAGTTGCTTACTCCGATGTAGCGTGTCAGACCGTCTTTGACAAGCTTCTCCATCGCCCTCATCGTTTCCGCGATAGGAATCTTCGAGCTCGGCCAGTGCAGCTGGTAAAGGTCCATTTGTTTCAACCCGAGCCTCTTCAGGCTCCTCCTCGCCGCGTCCAACACGTCATTGTATGCAAAGTGTCTCGGAGAAACCTTCGAAGCCACAAAGACCCTGTCACGGCGTCCCTCCAAGGCTCGAGCGACAACCTCCTCGCTGTGACCTGCCCCGTACATTTCGGCCGTATCGATAAGTTTCATCTCAAGGTCCAAGCCGAGCCTGAGGGCCTCAATCCCAGCCTCGTCCCGGGATGAGTCCGGCCCCATCTCACCCCCTATCCCCCAGGTTCCGAGCCCAACGACGGGGATTGACTCAAGCGTGTTTCCTAAGGGTCTAAACTGCATCGTGCCTCACTTCGAGAAAATGCCCCTGCGGCTTTAAGCCTGGCTAAGATGCACGATAAGAAAGGCAGTATTATGCGTCACGAAAATGCTCCCCATTCGAATCTTCGGATGGTTAACAGCAATATGACGTGTCGCGGCGACCCCGGAACCAGCGATAAAACCCATTATCAGCCCTGATCGCGATTCTGGGACATGCCTAAAATTTCGCCCAAGAATCGTTCGGGAATGGCCCTAGATTTCCCGTCTTTTCGCCCTGCCGTCAAAGCCTGGATTGCACCCTGAATCCCGGGACTCGCCCAAAAACCCTGCCAGACAGCAAATCCCTCGCCAAAAAGAGGGAGGGGGGGCTTAGCGATCGCACCTCACGACGCAAGAGTGGTTTCTGGAGGATCTTACTCGAACGCTCCTGGCTTCAAAGATATTCTCTGCAGAGGCGTCTCTATTGTGCGTTCTTCGGCCTTCTTCACCAGCTCACCGATCGCGTCCTCGATAAGGTATCTCTCAGGAACACTCGGGTTGATTCCTAGTTCTCGGAGTCTTTCAGCTGTTACGTGACCGATAGCGCCTACTACAGTTGATCGCAGCAATTGGATGAGTTTCGATACTGGAATTTCTCGTTCGGCGATGCTGAACAGGTTGGAGGCTGAAGCGGCGCTGGTGAACAGAACAGCCTGGAACTGTCCCTTTTCAAGCCCGGCGAGGAAATCCAGTACGCTCTCTCTATTCGCTGGGACAAGTGACTCGTAGATGGTGATTGTCTCAACAGCTGCCCCTTTCGAAGTCAATGACCTCGCCAGGCGGTCGTCGGCTGCAGAGGATCTGACCAGAACCACTCGTTGTCCTTTCATTTCAAGCTCGGACAGATAATTCGCTATGCCAGCAGAGCTATACTTCTCCGGGACGACCACATTCTGAACACCGTGACGTCTTAGCGCGCTACTAGTCTTCTGACCCACCGCCATGATGCTGATCCGGCCTAAAGCGCTAGGAAGGATGCTAGAGTGCGACTTCAGCATGTCGAAGAAAGCATCAACGCCGGTCGGACTCATGAAGACAAGCCAGTCAACAGGACCCTCCCCGACAATCCTTGAGAATTCACTGATGATACTCGACTGTTCCAAGGGTCTCAGCTCGACGGCGTGGACAATTAAGGGAGTCCATCCGAGCTTTCTCACAAACCTGGAGGTCTCCTCTCCCTGGCCGACTGGGCGGGTTATAGCGATGGATTTCTCGGTGGAGGTCCTAGACGTAGACAGTTCTCCAGCTCGCCTCGATCTTTTTCGCTCCCCTCTCGATAAGTTCCTCTCCGATCTCCCTAGCCAGCACTGTACCTTCCCGGACACTTCCTGACCGTTCAACTAGAAGTTTTTCCCTACCATCAATTGAGAAAATGCAGGCCGCTATCCTGATCCCGTCACCGTGAGCTCTAGCTAGGGCTCCCAAGGGAACCTTGCAACCACCCTCGAGAATCCGAACCAGCTCTCGTTCAGCCTCGATCTCGCCCCTCGTCTGTGGATGCTCAATCGATCTCAAGATATCAATGACCCCCAGGTTGTCGCTTCTAGCCACAACAGCAAGTGCTCCCTGTCCTGGAGCAGGCATGAAATCCTCGACCAGTAGCTGCTCCGAGATTCTTCCAGTCATTCCCAGCCGTTCCAGTCCAGCCTCAGCAAGGACAACAGCGTCAAATTCTCCATTGTCCACCTTCCGGATTCTCGTCTCCACGTTTCCCCGGATGGGCTCCGGATTTAGGTCAGGTCTCACTCGTCTGAGCTGAGCGACTCGAAGCAGACTGCTCGTCCCTATCCTGCTCGCCCTTTTCAAAACTCTCAACGGCACGTCTCCCTTGCTCACCAGCACATCGGCAACAGGGCCTCTCTCGGGCACGCTAGCTATCAAAAGCCCACTGCCTTTGTTGAAGACAGGGATGTCCTTCATACTGTGAACAGCGAAGTCTACCCGGCCATCAAGGACTGCCTCGTCGATTTCTTTTTCGAAGATTCCTTTCTGGTCGAGAGAGAAGAGAGGGGTTCTTTTATCTACATCACCCGCGGTCGAGATGACCGTCCGGTCTATTCTCAGGCCGGAATTCTGTCGTCTAATGCTATCCGCGACTAATTCTGTCTGAATAAGTGAGAGCCTGCTTCCTCGAGTCCCAACTTTGAGTAGTATTATCCGATCACCGTGGCAAGGTTTTCACGGCAGTGCCGATCACATCAAGGGTAGTGTCCAGCTCGTCCTCGGTGTGCGCGGTAGAGAGAAAGCATGTCTCGAATTGCGATGGCGGAACGAAGAGTCGGGATGCGAGTAGCGAGTGGAAGTATTTCTCGTACTTGCGTATATCAGCCGATTTTGCAGAGGGGTAATCCGTCACTGAACGATCGGTGAAGAACAATTGGAACATCGATCCGAGACCATTAACCTGCGCGGTTGCTCTAGCAGACTCCAAATGATCACCTATTCCTCGCCGCATCACGTTTCCCATCTTCTCTAGACGGGGGTATACCTGCCCTGCCCGTTTTTTCAGCGATTGAAGGATCGCCAACGAGGCGGACACGCTGACTGGGTTACCGCTGTAGGTCCCGGCCTGATAAACCGGGCCTAGGGGAGCGAGTTTTTCCATAACGTCCCTTCTGCCGCCGAACGCAGATAGAGGAAGCCCGCCGCCGAGGACCTTACCAAGAATTGTCAGATCGGGACGAATCTTGTAGTATTCCTGAGCACCGCCTATCGACAGCCTGAATCCCGTTATCACTTCGTCAAAGATCAGGAGGACCTCGTTTTCTATAGTGATTTTTCTGAGAGTTTCCAGAAACCCGGGGTTCGGCAGGACGGGGCCTATGTTTCCGAGTACAGGTTCCACAATTACAGCCGCAAGCTCGCTCGAATGGTCGCGAATAATCTTGCCAGCTATCTTCTCATCGTTGAACCGGCTCACAAGCGTATTCTTGGCGACTTCGCTCGGGACCCCTTCAGAGCTAGGGCTTCCGAGCAAGGTGGCCCCTGACCCTGCTTTCACCAGCACCGAGTCATGTGACCCGTGGAATCCCCCTTCAAACTTCAGGAGCTTTTTCTTCCCGCTGAAGGCGCGCGCGAGCCGGATAGTGTGCATCGTGGCTTCGGTCCCGGAGTTGACGAGGCGAACCATCTGGATTGAAGGCATCATCGAGGCGATGAGTTCGGCGAGTTCAACCTCCATCTCCGTCGGCTGTCCGTAGATGGACCCTCTCTCGAGAGCCTCCTCGACTGCATCGATGACTTCGGCCTGGGCGTGGCCGTCGATCAACGCACCATACGCCATGCAGTAGTCCAAGTATTCCTGACCGTCAACCGTCTTGAACTTCGAGCCTTTGGCTGATGCTACGAACAGAGGATAGGGAGAGTAGCTTCTAACCGGACTGTTGACCCCGCCCGGTATCACTTCTCTAGCTCTGCGGTAAAGCTGCTGGGATCTTGAATCTAGCCCAGCCATTCAGCCGCTTCCAAAGCATGGTACGTCAATATCATATCAGCTCCAGCTCGCTTGATACTGGTCAGAACCTCCATGATAACTGATTTTTCGTCTATCCATCCTTCGCGTGCGGCTGCTTTGATCATGGAAAATTCTCCGCTCACATTGTAGGCTGCAGTTGGCATCCGGAATCTTTTCTTCGCGCGATAAATGATGTCCAGGTAGGCTAGCGCAGGTTTGACCATGATCATGTCCGCGCCCTCTTTGATGTCGAGTGCTATTTCGCGGAGTGCTTCTTCAGGATTGGAGTAGTCCATCTGGTAGGTTCTTCTGTCTCCGAATTTTGGTGTGGAGAAGGCGGCTTCTCTAAAGGGACCGAAGAATGATGAAGCGTGCTTGGCCGCATACGCCATTACGGCCACGTCCTTGAATCCGTTATCGTCGAGAGCTTGTCGTATCGTCTTCACCTGTCCGTCGATCATAGCGGACGGTGCCACCATATCAGCGCCGGCTCGAGCATGGCTTACCGCGACCTCACCGAGCTTCTGAAGCGTCTCATCATTATCTATCCGTCCATCTCTGATAAGACCACAGTGGCCGTGGCTCGTGTATTGGCACATGCAGACGTCGGTGAAAACAACCAGTTCGTCCCCGAACTGATCCTTAAGATCACGGATCGTCTTCTGGACTACCCCGTTTGGGTCATATGCAGCCGATCCGATTTCGTCCTTGGCTGTTGGAATGCCAAATAGAATTACGGATTTCACTCCCTTGTCAACGAGCCTTGCGACTTCGCGTAGTACAGTCGCAGAGGATTGTCGGCGTTGGCCCGGCATCGAGGTTATTGGCGCATCGGTTTTCAGGCCCTCTTCGACGAATATTGGTTGGATGAGGTCTGAGCGGTCGAGTCTGACTTCTCTCACGAGTTCACGGATGAGTGGTGTTCTTCTGAGTCGCCGCATTCGCAGGGCGGGAAAGCTCAATACGCTATTCACCTTCGAATATCTGTCCGGCAACCGTCAGCAGTTTGCTATCGCCTTTTTTCGCGGCTTCGCGAAGGTTTACGACTGGTTGGGCTAGGAGCTTCCGTACAAGCGAGAGGCTCATTCTCTCAAGTACTTCCTGCTGATGTTGCGGTAGGTTAAGTTTGGATAGAGCCTTTTCTAGTTCTTCTTTTCTAATCTTGTCAGCTCTATGATAGAGGTCCGAGACCATTGGTTCGGCTTCCTCGCGGCGCAGTAGAGCTGAGATCTTCGCTGCTGCCTCCTCGACCATCGGCTCGGCTTCTTTGACCAGAGTCGTTCTGGTCGATAACGCTTGGTCTGTAATGTCGCGAAGGTCATCAATCGTCTTGATAACTACGCCTTTGAGCTGTTCTAGATCAGGTGAGACATTTCTCGGGATCGATAGGTCGAGGATCATGACTTTCGGGTTTTGATCAGGTTTCAGTTGAGGGGCAAGGATTTCCCTTGTCAGCAGGTAGCCTGTTGCTCGCGTTGCCACTATGACAAGTCCGAAGAAACTCAGCTGCGAAATAGCGTTCTTGATGTCGGCGGGGTTGCCTCCGAAGGTTCTACAGAACGATTCAGTCCTTTGTCGCGTTCGGCTTGCAACAGTCACATCTGTTATCCCTCTGGCCTTCAATGCTTTCATCATGATCATGCCGATCTGGCCCGTTCCTAGCAACAGTATGTTGACACGGTTGAAATTTCCAAGAGATTCTTCTGCGAGCTTCAAGGCGGCAGAGCCGAGGGATACTGTTCCTCGCCCAACGCCAGTTTGGTCCCGGATTCTGGTACCGGCTGCGAGTGACATCTCGAAGATCTTGGAGAGGGTAGGGCTCGATGCGGCTAGTCCACGTGCTTCTATCAGGGATGATTTTAGCTGTCCGAGAATCTGGCTCTCGCCGACCAGCATCGATTCTAGCCCTGAAGCGAGACTCACGAGGTATTCTAGAACCTGATCCCCAGTCCTCTGTTCCACGAGTTTTCGTAGCTCGTGCAGTTTGAACTTGGTCTCGAGGGCCCAGTTCCTGAGAATTTTTTCGTTGACCTCGACACCTTCGTCAGCGTCGATGAACATGTCCACCCTGTTACAGGTCTGCACCATTACCGCTCCTCTTACTCCGGTGATGCTTTCGAGTATTTTGTTGAATCCTGGAAGGTCTCGAAGAGTTAGAGCGTCAAGCGTTGCCAGCGGGGTTTTTCTGTAGCTGACGCCGATGTTGAGTAGCATTCGAGCATCTCCCGGTGCGGAGCAAAGGTGGACGGGCGTCCCACTTTGATATTAAGACTTGACCTGTACTCCTAGGCAGACGCATAGTCCAAGCGCACGAATCGCAATTTGATAAGGATCGAGACGAGAAAAACTGTGTTGAAGCTATTAGCCGGAACGGTAGACCCGTAGAAAGACAACCGTATGCGTCACGATAATGCTCCCGGTCTCGGACCCAGGACCCAGTCAAGAAACAGCCCCAAAAAGATACCGAACCATATTATAAATCGCCCATTTTCAGCCCTGAACTTGAATCTGGGGACGCCTCCAATATCTCGCCCTAGAATCGTTCAGGAAAGGGCGAAGAGCTCCCGTCTTTTTCCCCTGTCATCAACGCCTGAATTTTACCCTGATGAGCCTGTCTCGCCGAGAATCAGAGCCAGACAGGGAATCTTCTCTGGAAAAAAGGGGGGTATGTTTCAACGCTCCCTCGACGCAAGAGTGGTTTCCCCGAGACCCTCGCTGAGACATGTCTCCGCCCGAGAGCTTTCTTCCGAGGTTTCCTAATCCCTGTTTTTTCAGCGACGCGCGTTCCGCCAGCTCTCCCCGATTCTGCTCGCCCCCTTGTTGACGAGTTCTTCTCCCATATCATGAGCTAGCCGTACGCCCTCCGCGGCGTTTCCTGATCGTGCCGCAAACAGCCTCTCCTTCCCGTCAATAGAAAGAACACATGCCTTTACCTGAATCTGATCTCCCCTCACCGTAGCAAGTCCGCCAACGGGAACTTTGCTGGTTTCCTCGAGACTCCGGACCAGTTCTCTCTCAGCATCTACCTCGGCACGTGTAGGCAGATGCTGGATCGATCTCAACATTTCAATGATTTTCTGATTGTCCCGTCTTGCAACAATTGCCAGTGCGCCTTGGCCAGGTGCTGGAATGAAATCGTCTATCGGCAACCGTTCCGAAATTCTCTGAGCCATACCGAGCTTTGCCAGTCCAGCCTCAGCCAGAATAACCGCGTCGAACTCTCCCTTGTCCACCCTCTCTACCCTAGTCTCCACGTTTCCAAAGAGAGGCTCTAGCTTCACATCCGGCCTCACACGTCTCAACTGGGCGACTCTGATCGGACTGCTCGTCCCAACCCGGCTACCCACGGCCAAGTCCCTCAACCGTCTGTCTCCATTACTGACAAGTACCTCTGCTGGAGAACCTCTCTCCGGGACGCTCGCGATCACCAGTCGCGTGTTCCTGTCGGTAGCAGGCACGTCCTTCATGTTATGGACTGCGAAGTCGACCCTGCCCTCTATGACAGCCTGGTCAACTTCTTTGTCGAATATTCCTCTCTGTTGGAGGGCAAACAGAGACCTTCCCTTGCCCGTGTCGCTAGAGGTTTCGATGATTTTTCTGTCTATCTTCAGGCCCGCATTCTTCTGCCTAATCCTATCGACTACAAGATCGGTTTGAATCAGGGACAGCTTGCTGTTCCGGGCTCCGACCTTGAGAAATATTCTCGGGTCACCATGGTAGAGCTTTCACGATAGCGTCGACCGCGTTGAGGTTGATGACATGGCTCGAATACTCGGCGCGATAATAAGATTTGACATCACGGTTCCACTAGAACAAATCGCGCGTCGAGAGTCGCTTAAAGGCCAGTTGAGAGCTCGCTCGACCCTAGAGAATCCTTGTCGGTCTTGTGATAACTCTGCAGTGTCTTCACTATGTCTTCCAGCCTTGGATGGCTCTTCTGGAGCCGTATCTCGTCCTCTTCGAAACCCAGCTCCGCCATCCCATGCTCGGAGAGAAACTTTGCAGCCCAAGAAACAGCGTTACCTGGGATACGCAGCTGCTTCGATATCTCGTCCAGCTTATGCCATGCGCCATCCACAATATGCATCCACACATACCAGAGAAGCATCGGCCGTGGTCCGCCAGGCAATTGCTAAAGGCTCCCGATTCCCACATCAGCCCCCGTATCCTACTAACCCCAGTGTAACTATGCGATTCTTCATACAGTAACATGCTGGTGAATCGCTACCCTTGAACCAGAGTCTCAACCGTCATGGGTTCGAGAACAAAGATTCTCATCTCGATCCTCCTGATAATCATAGTCATCCTTGCCGTCTGGCAGTTAACAAGCCCTCGACTGATTCCCTCGGTCGGGACGAAATATCTCTCATCAGCGCAGTACGCCAACCGTGGAAGCTGGGTGCTCCTGGAAAGTTCTAGCCACGGTGGAGTCTTCTTCGCATTCTCCATTGCCAACCTGACATATCCTCGTACCTCGCTTCAGACCTCATACTCCCTCATAATTAGCAAGGTGAACGAGACTGCACCCTCTTCGTACACTCGCGGTTTTAGTCTGAAGATTACCGCTCTTCGCGTCCAAGACAACTACGACGGCTCCACCTCGCTCTGGGCGCCTTCGGCAGATCTTCCGGACGCGGTCCAAGCCTTGACCATCTTCAACTTCAAAACCTCCGCAAACCATCAGCTCAGGTTCACCGTAAGCTACGAGCTCTACGAGATTCTCGTTCTAGGATCATTATTAGATCATTCTACGACCCAGTCGTTCAACATCACCCAGAACGTCCTTTGAGCGACCTTCCATTTGCTAAAGGATTATTTATCCCGCTCCGATGCTCGTCTCCGATTGTTAGATCTTGGCCATAACCTACGACTATATCGATGATTATCTGTATCGCATAGCCCAGCCAAGAGATCTTCTCCTCCAAAAGATGGAGGAGGAAGCCGAGTCCGGAGCAGTCCCTATCATAGGACCCCTGGTGGGCCGGCTCCTATACAACCTCGCCCGCAGCAGCCAGAGCAAGAACGTCCTCGAGATAGGAACAGCAATTGGCTATTCAGGAATATGGCTCGGTAGAGCCGTTGCACCCTTGAAGGGATCCGTCACAACCATCGACAAGGACCCGGAACGAGTCAGACGAGCAGAGCAAAACATCGCCGAAGCCAAGCTCCAGAAAGTCATTAAAGTCCTCAAAGGAGACGCCCTACAGATTCTACCCACTCTCAAAGACGAATATGATCTAGTATTCCTCGATTCTGACAAGAACATCTACCTAGACGTGTTCAAGTTGAGCGTGAAAAAACTCCGCAAAGGCGGCCTATTCGTCGCCGACAACACACTGTGGGGCGGCGACGTCGCAAAAGGTGGAAAGTCAGAGCTAACTCAGACGATGATCAAGTTCAACAAAGAAGTATCCGGATACCCAGGACTGTCGACAGTAATCGTTCCACTCCGCGATGGAGTCCTGGTCGGTCTGAAAGAATAGATGTTTCGAAAACCATTGCACTCTACAGCGCATATATGCCGGGAAGATTTTTCCGGTTACACTACAAGTTTATACGATTCTGTACAAATCTCTTTAATTAGCGGACACGATGGAAGGGAGCTACTCCTGCAGTTCTCGCTCCGAAGCACGGGGAAGAAGAAGTAGAGGAGTTAGGTAAAGACAATGGAAATCCAACAAATACCGAAGGCTCCCCAAGGAGAATTCCGATACCAAAGGTCCTACACGAAACCAGGCATCCACCCATACGACTCTGTAAAATGGGAGATCCGGGACGCAGTAATAACCGATCACAAGGGACAGGTCATCTTCGAGCAGAAGAACATCGAAGTTCCCTCGTTCTGGTCCCAGACAGCCGCAAACATTGTCGCATCGAAATATTTCCGCGGGAGACTCGGGACCCCAGGAAGAGAAAGTAGTGTCAAACAACTCATAGGCCGTGTCGCGGGAACCATCGCCCGCTGGGGCCGGAAAGGAAACTACTTCCTCGATGAGGAGGAAGCCGAAACGTTCGAGTCAGAACTCACCCACGTTCTGCTCCACCAGATGGCCGCATTCAACAGCCCCGTATGGTTCAATGTTGGAGTCGAGGATCGTCCTCAGTGCTCTGCATGTTTCATCAATTCCGTCCAGGACGATATGCGATCGATAATGCAGCTCGCCCAGACAGAAGGCATGCTGTTCAAGTACGGATCAGGAACAGGATCAAATCTTTCATCCCTGCGATCGTCAAAGGAACACTTGTCGACCGGTGGAAAGGCGAGTGGCCCTGTTTCCTTCATGAAAGGTTTCGACGCGTTTGCAGGTGTCATCAAATCTGGCGGTCGGACCCGTCGGGCCGCGAAGATGGTCATTCTCAACGTTGACCATCCCGATATTGAGGAGTTCATCTGGTCAAAGGCGAAGGAGGAGAAGAAGGCTTGGGCCTTAATCGACGCGGGCTACGACGGGGCCGTCGACGGAGAAGCCTACGGCTCCATCTTCTTCCAGAACGCCAACCACAGCGTCCGTGTTACGGACGAGTTCATGCACGCCGTGACGGAGGACAAGGAGTGGAAGACCCGGTACATCACCAACCATCAGGTCGCGGACGTCTACAAGGCTCGGAACTTGATGAGAGAGATGGCTGAGGCTGCCTACATCTGTGGCGACCCCGGAATCCAGTTTGATACGATAATCAACAAGTGGCACCCATGCCCGAATACGAATCGGATCAACGCGTCCAACCCGTGTTCTGAGTACATGTTTCTCGACGACTCCGCGTGCAACCTCGCCTCCCTGAACCTCATGAGGTTCAGAAGCCTAGATGGAGGGTTCGACGTTGAATCTTTCGAACACGCAGTTGAGATCGTAATCAGCGCCCAGGAGATTCTCGTCGGCAACGCAGGCTATCCGACCCCTGCGATAGAGAAGAACAGCCACGATTTTCGTCCGTTGGGACTTGGCTACGCCAACCTTGGTGCACTATTGATGGCGCGAGGTCTCCCATACGACAGTGACGAGGGCCGAAACTATGCCGCAGCCATATCAGCTCTGATGTCCGGTCGAGCATACGCTGCATCATCGCGAGTCGCCAAGAGGCTGGGCCCGTTCAAGGGATACGCGGTGAACGAGAAGCCGTTCCTCAACGTGGTCGATATGCACAGGGCACACGCGTACAAGATTCCTGCTGAGGGAGTCTCTGAGGAGCTCTCGAAAGCCGCCCTCAGATCATGGGATGATGCTCTCTCGTTAGGAGAAAGGTTCGGATTCAAGAACGCCCAGATATCGGTCATCGCGCCGACGGGAACTATCGCGTTCATGATGGATTGCGACACCACCGGCATCGAACCCGACATTGCCCTGATCAAATACAAGTGGCTCGTAGGAGGCGGCGTGATCAAGATCGTCAACAACACCGTTCCCGAAGCGCTGACAAAGCTCGGCTATTCCAAGACCGAGACCAGCGAGATTCTCAAGCATCTCGAAGACCACGACACAATAGAAGGCGCCCCGCACCTCAAACAGGAACACTTGCCTGTTTTTGATTGCGCGTTCAAGCCCGCTAAAGGGACGAGGAGCATACACTACATGGGCCATGTGAAGATGATGGCGGCTGTTCAGCCGTTCATCTCTGGAGCTATATCAAAGACGGTGAACATGCCCGGCAATGTCTCCGTGGAAGAAATCGTCGAGACATATATCACCGCCTGGAAGATGGGATTGAAAGCCATCGCAATCTACCGGGACGGCTCCAAGAGAACCCAACCGCTAACCACGACGATCCACGACAAGAGCAAAGCTATCGAGAAGACAAAGGAGCAAGTGGTCTTCAAGCCATTCCGACGCCGACTACCGGAAGAGAGAGAAGCAATAATCCACAAGTTTTCGATCGCCCAGAACGAAGGCTACCTCATGGTCGGTCTCTACGATGACGGTACTCCCGGTGAGATATTCGTCGTAATGTCGAAGGAGGGAAGCACAATATCGGGATTGATGGACGCGTTCTCAACCTCCATCTCCCTAGCCCTACAGTATGGTGTCCCATTGAAGGTGCTTGTGAACAAGTTCACCCATACTCGATTCGAGCCGGCGGGGATAACTACCAACCAGGATATCCGATTCGCAAAGTCAGTAGTCGATTATATCTTCAGATGGCTTGGCCTGAAGTTCCTTCCAAAAGAGGAACAGGACGCGCTCGGACTCGCAAGGACAACACTAGAGAACGGGACTCAGGTAAAGCTGGTTGAGCCAGTTGGTTCAAAGGCTGCGACCCCGATCGCCGCGGAGATAAAATCGCACGAGACTCCCGAGTTGGCGACTCCTGTCGCGAGCTTCGATAACCAGTCTGACGCTCCCGCTTGTGAGAACTGCGGGATGATCATGGTCCGAGCAGGGTCGTGCTACAAGTGCAACAACTGCGGCAACACCAGCGGCTGCGGCTAGTAACCCAGTCTAGGACTTCTCGACCAATAGAGTTAACGCGTCAGTTTCCGTGACTCTCACATGGGTCCCTTTTGATATAATCCCTTTTGACGTCTTGGCAGAGAACTCTTCGCTGTTCACAAGCACCCGTGCTGGTGGATTCTGTAATGTCAGATGTAGCACGACCTGTAGATCCTATCAATCTCTTGAGAGTCTCCTCAGTCAGATTAGACGGCAGCTTGGTCTGCCCGAAAACGCGTAGAATAAGAACCAGAGGACGATGCCTCCAACAATTACAACAATGATACCGTACAACGCAACGTCGATGGCACTCATACACTATTCCTCCTCAAACTGCAAAAACCCGGGATTAGGTGTTACTGATTACCACTATTCAGAGTATTGAATATCTCTCAGAACAGTTTTGTGTCCCGACGATAAGGATGCAAGGTCTGCGATAATCACATTGTGTGACTACGAGACGTGAACCGACATTATAAGCGGCGACAGCACTGCTCCATTCCTGAGGCGAAAAATTCATGAAATGCGTCACGCGCCAAAACCCGGAGAAAATCGAGACAACCATCACCTGGATGAACAGGAACCCGTTGAGGCTAACACTCCGTTAGGGGGGGCGGAGCGATGGGCGATTTTACTGTACCCCGAAACGGTACCGTGAAGCTGACAAAGGTTGACGGCCAACTTCACCTACTGGAGAGAGCTAGGGTACAGGCAGAAGGAGAATCGCCCATCGAGATTTCGGGCGAAGTAATCTGTGAAGGAGATGCCGAGATCGAAGGCAGCCTCACCTGCTCAAGACTAAACGTTGATCACGGAAGAGTCGAGATATCGGGAGACCTAAAGTCAACTGGCCAGATCGACGTGGAACATGGCGAGCTGCGGATCGACGGATCGCTAGACGCCAGTTCAGTAGAAGTCGATGCCCGACTGTTTGTTGGGAAGTCTGCGACAGCTCACGATTTTGACGTTGGCGGAACCTTCGATGTTGGAGGCTCGATCAATGCGACCAAAGTCGAGGTTGGAGGATCGTTTCGGGTCGAGGGGGATGCAAATGTCGAAGAAATTGACGTCGGTGGGCGAGTCGAGGTCAACGGTCGCATAAAGTGCGTGAGACTAGATGCTGGTGGAAGCGCCCAAGTTGGCGGTGGCGAAATCTCCCGAACAATAGACGTAGGAGGAACCTTCGCATCCCTGAAACCGTTGAAATTCGACAAGATCGATGTTGGAGGAACAGTCACTCTGGACGAAGGAGGAGAGGGTGGAACTATCGATGTCGGTGGAAGATTCGAGAGCAAAGGGAACTTGACCTTCGAATCCATAGATGTTGGAGGGACAGTTGACATTAACGGAAACGGGGAGGGAGAAGAGGTCGATATCGGAGGCATGCTTGAGGTCTCCGGCAATCTTCACCTGAAAGGGGATCTAGAGATCGGTGGAAAAGCCAGAATCGGAGGAATCCTAAAACTCGCCTCACTAGAGGTAGGCGGCATGATAGAAGCGGATCTGATAGAGGCGGAGGACGAGATAGAAGTCGGAGGACGTTTGCGCACGACAAAGGGGACGAAGGCGAAGACGATAGAGCTCGGTCATCGATCAGAAGCAATCGGTGTCTTGGTTGGTGGGCGTGTGAAGATTGGAGACAATGCCCGCGTTGAAGATGTCTATGCTGATACTGTGGAGATGGGCGAGAGGGTCAGAGCCCGAAACGTCTACGCCAAAAACGCACGATTCGAGTCTCGCTGCCGGATAAGTGGAGAGGTAAGGTACAGCGAGAAGGTCGAGGCGGAATCTGACGTGGAATTTGCAAAACCTCCGACAAAAACGGACAATTTGCCTAAGCCCCCTCTCTGAGTTGGCTGGGCGTGGCGAAACGGTCTCGTGTAGACATCTATTCTGAGATACTAGAAGCTCTCAAGCGAAGAGGTCCCACCAAGATTACGCGAGTCTCATATGCCGTTGGTCTTCCGGTTGACCGGATCAAGAGGTTTCTCACTGACCTTTCTTCTTTCGGATTGGTCAGAATACTAACGGGCGAGGATACGTCGTATTCGATAACGCATCGTGGGCTCGAGTTTCTCGAAGCGTATTGGAAGCTTGCAAGCTTCCTGAAATTCTTGGGAGAGAAAACAACGCTCGAAGGCGATTCTGGAGAACTCTAAGCTACGTAGCTCCTGTATTCTTTCTCGAATTCCCTGACAATCTCGAACTTCGGCAACCTTCTAGATCTTGACTCGCCGTGATGCTGGAACGTTATCTCTGGGAACATTACAGCGGGACCGTCAACCGCTAGCCTGGTTGCTGGGTGGTCTGGGCCCAATATTCTAGAGCAGATCTGGCGGGTTAGTCGTCGGACGTCTCCCTCATCTGCATAGCCGAGGGTGTGGAGGTATTCGTGGAGTAGGGTGTAGAAGACGTAGGCGTTGATGTAGCGTCTGTCCTTTGCTAGATGAGTTATCTGGTCTAGTAGGCTTCTGTTCATGACGATGAAGTTGGATCCCATTTGATGGAATGCTCCGATGTAATCGGGTAGGTCCGCGAGTCCCAGCATTAGTCCGGTGCGTCGTCGGCCTATACTAGTCCTGACTGATCTTTTGACTAGCTGGAAAACCTCTGAGAAATTGAAGCTTCGGTCAAGGCTCTCCGACACATCCAAGTTGTTCTGAGACGCTTCCATTCGGGAATTTTTCCCAAGCACGTTGACCACGTGCTCTAGGATGATTTTTGGCTCAGCGCTATATAAGGACTGGATTTTGCATCATCCAATCAGAGGGCGTGTCCCTGGACATTAGTAGAGACGAGTGGAGTAGCGTCATTCGCGCCATTGAGGATGCGGTGCCCATCTACGAGTCCACCAGCGAGTGGATATCCTTGGGGCTTGCAGGCCCTTTGAGGCGTAGAGCTGTCGCGTTTCTCCGATCCCATCGGAGAGAATGGGTGTTGGATTCTGGTACAGGTCCGGGGGTCTCCAGCCGGGTGCTGCTGGAGGATGGCTTCGAGAATATTATAGGACTGGATCCCTCGATTCGCCTGCTAAGGTTTGCAAGATCTCGTCTAGGACCCAGATTCTGTCCGATTGTTGGAGTTGCGGAGAATCTTCCCTTGCGACCAGGTTCTCTGGGAGCTGTGATCACCTGCTTCTCGCTAAGAGATGTTGTGAGCCTTGATCGCAGTCTAGATGAGTTCGCGCGGGCTACAAGGCGTGGCGGTGCTCTCGCGGTTGTTGATATCGGCAAGCCTGACAGCACATTTTGGAGAGCCTTGATCGGCTTCTACATTTCACATGTTATGCCCGTTCTAGTCCGCTCTGCGATTCGCGGAAAGACGCCAGGCAATCCGTTCAGGATGATCATTCCGACCTGGAAGAGGCTCCAGACCAACAAGCAACTCTCGGATCTTATTGAACAGTCATTTGGGCCGTGTGCATTGAAGAGTTTCCTCCTTGGAGGGCTGGTGGTCTTCGAGGCAGACAGATTTTCAGTCTGGAAAGACGTCCTTCAGTAAGAACCTGAAGCACTGCTGGATAAAAGTCCAAGTTTGGCATGCCTTCGTGAAGGGCGGGGCGCGCGAAAAATCGACCACCCCGGGGGGTCATAGATTAGTTAGTGGAAAAGAATAGTTACAGGAAAAGAGAAGTTACGAGAAAAAATAGTTACTGAAAAGAGAGATTGTCACGAGAGGAAGCTAGGGTAGGAATAGGCGATCTTGAAAGAATCACGGGCAGTTCTTGGATATTGAGTGCTACAGTTCTTCTCGGTTGAGGATTCCGTGCATTGCTCTACTAATGATTCGGACAGAGAGGAAGGAAAGGACGAAGACGGTAGCCATCACGGCAGCTATGCCCAAGGCCTCGATCCCTAGCTGTTGTAGAGCCGCTGTTCCTCCGCCGAACAGCAGTCCATCGGGAATCGGAGAATTCCCCTGCGCAACCGGGTTTCCTGAGGCAACGGCAAAGGTCTTCTGGGAAAAGAAGGCGATCATCAGGACGCCGAATAGTCCGCCGAGTAGGTGTCCCGGGAACAATCCAACAGGGTCGGAGAACCATTTGATTCTCGAGAACCACTTTTCACCGGCAAGGAAGAGGGGTCCACCTATCAGCCCTAGAATCACTGCGCTGGCTGGGCTAACGAAGCCTGCGAGCGGGGTTATGATGATGAGCCCCATGAGAACACCGTTCGTGGCATAGATTAGGTCAGGCATCTTCTTCGTCATCCGGTAACGGAAGTACATTATCGAGAGAAAAGAAGAGGCGGCAGCAAGGAAGGTCGTGAGGACGACAGTCATGGCCGAGTTATTGAACGCAAGAACACTGCCGGGGTTGAAGCCGAACCATCCAATCCAAAGAAGCAGAATAGACAAGGTCAGCCACCCGCTATTCAGCTTGTACGGTACCTGAATGCTCTCAATCCTTCCCCTCTTCTGCTCCTCTCTCCAAATCTGCAAGACAATTCCAAGCCCTGCCGCTCCTGCCGCCCCGTGGACCACTAGTCCACCCGCGAAATCAGCCATGCCCATGCGAGCCAACCAGCCTTGAGGATTCCAAATCCAGGCTGCAGGGAGATTCCAGATTAGGATGAAGTAGACGATTGAGTAGGCGAAAAAGGCTTGCAGTTTCATCTTACGCAAGACAACGACCCCCACAAGGGCTAGGGTTACGGAGGCAAAGGCTGTCTCGAAAAGAAAGTAGGTTCCGGTTGTCAGTCCTTGCCCGGTGGTAGACCACCAGGCCCCGGTGAGTAGCTGGTTGGCATCGGACGAGAAACCTCCGAGGAAGAATCCGTTGTAGCTCGGGTTTCCAATTATCCCGCCTAACGTCGGGGCGAAGGCTGTGTTGAAGCCGATAAACGCCATCAAGAATATGGCTGAGCCCGTGATGAGCATCGTTTTCAGGAGGCTGATCTCCATATCAGTGCCTAGCTCGCCCACCTCGAGGAATCCAACCGAGACCGTCATTATGAAAACAAGAAGTCCGCAGATGATGACCCAGAGATTATTCGCAAGCATAACGTCTAGGGGAGGAGCCATTATCCATTCACCCTGCGCTGAGTTCTGGAGTTGCGTTGAGATTTAAGCTGGGCGCATGTTTCCGGCAGTTCGCCACCGCGACCCAGTAACATCCAACTTACAATGATCCGGACATCTCTCTTGGATGAAGATGCCAACTCAGCTAAACCGTCTCTTTCGACTTTACGTGTCTAGAAAGAAGGCCTCGATCGATAATGTGCGGCTGCCTCCTAACAACAATAGCGAAATCGTGAAGAAGAAGAGGAGTCCTAATCGTTCGCAAACCCGGAAGTCGTCGAAGACCTCACGTAGCTCATAATTCGTTTAGAAAAAAATAAGGGAAGGGTATCTAGGCCTCCCTTTAGGGGGCTTCTAGTACCTTCGATGCTTTTGGTAACAGTCCCTACAGTAAACTGGTCTACCTTCTGTTGGCTGGAAAGGAACTTCCGTCTCCTTACCACAGTCAGAACAGACGACTTTGTGCATTGTTCTGGGACCACCATACGACCCACGACTCATCGGCCTAGTACACCTCCTATAATCCGCGATACACTCCCAGTCCGCTTACTAGGTTATAGACCTTCGGAATCCCCGAAATTGGGTGATAGTGCTCTCAATCGTCGTTCGAAAGCGTTTCAGCCCTAACGAGCGCCATGTCTCTTTAGCGCCTCGACAACCTCACTATGATTCTTCTCTTTGGCGAACACCAGAGGGGTCTTTTCGTCCTTGGTTTTCGCAGAAGGATCAGCGCCGTTTTCAAGGAGGAAGTTCACAAGTTCGAGGTTTCCGTTCAAACATGCTTCCATCAAAGGGGATACGCCATCTTCGTACCTGTGATTGACATTCGCGCCCCTCTTCACGAGTATCTTTGAGATTTCCACGTGATTGTTAGCGACTGCGCCCGTTAGCGCGGTGAAACCGGTCGCATTCTTTGCTATCGCGTTCACATTCGCTCCGTTCTCAATGAGATATTCTGTCACGCTTTTCTGGCCCAGATATGCGGCAAGAGCTACAGGGGTGAATCCGTCGGGGGAGTATGTGTCCACGAGAGCGCGGTCTTGCTCTATCAGGTTCTTGAGTTGTTCGAGTTTCCCAAGAACCGAGGCTTCAAAGATGTCCAGTCCACCCTTCTTGGCCGCTATCGCCTGGGCGATATCATGGTGTCCGTAGTATAGTGCGAGGAGTATAGCTGAAACGCCATTCTTTGCCTTGCTGCTTGCAAGGGCGGGGTTTGTTGCTAGAAGCTGATTGATCTTCGATAAATTGCCTTTCTGGATGGTGTCTAGGAACTCGTCGTTTTGCATACTTAGCATAGCTAATCATTAGCCATGCTAATATATATACGTTGGTGGGTGCTCATTACTAGAGCGCGAATGACAAAAGAATTCAGCCTCGAAGAAGTAGCCCGAAGCCTCCATAGCAACGCTATCCATCTGCTGCGTCGCGTTAGAATTGAAGATTCGGCAATGGGAATCGGACCCGCACAGGCTTCAGCTCTGTCAGTCGTAGTCTTCGGCGGTCCGCTCACGTTGAACGAGCTGGCAGGGGCAGAGGAGGTTCGGCCGCCAACTATGAGCCGTGTGGTCGAGGCCCTTGTCAGAGAAGGTCTCGTCCGTCGGGAAATAAACAGGGAGGATCGGCGCTCGGTCAAAATCTTCCCGACGGACAAGGGAACGAAAATCATCCACGAAGGGCGAAACCGCCGAGAAAAGAGACTGATCAAGCTACTCTCTCAGCTCGGTACCGACGAGATCAGATGTCTGGGAAGGGCCGCGAAGATCCTGTCACGGATCCTAGTCGCAGATCATGCTTAGACAGTACGGAGTTATCTTTCCAAGGCCGCTAGCTCATCATCGATCAGGAGGTCGAGTCAATCGGCGCAGTGCCAACCCCAACCTTGGTGATCTCTAGGGCGCTCGTTCCAAATCTCCTGGTTTCCAATCGTGTATGAATCCTCTACTCTAGCCCGGATCCGTCGCGCCTTTCTTGATAGATGACTCGGATTAATTCTCGCTTTTGGACATAGCAAGGAAAGAATACTGTTGCTGGTTCTCGGGGAGGAGTATAACTAGGCCCGTTGTCCGGTTGTAGAGTGGCAGATGGGGGGCCCTATTGATCTGCAACGAGTGTGAAAAGTCTCAGGCATTTCCGAAGGATATTGTTGAACTCGAATCCTCACTGGGCATTCCCCGGGAAGAGCTGATGACTGATATGGAGAAAGGGACACGATGCATTCTCTGTGGCTCTGTCCTCGAGAAAGGAGCCTTAACTGCCTCCATTGAGAAGGGCTCGACCTGAACGATCGCTGATGACAGGAAATTTCGGATCCTCTCAGATATGATTGGCGGCTGGCCAATCAATTGGCGGAACTTTTTCATTCGCTCTGAAGTACCTTCTTCGCCCCAAAACGAGCTCTTTCGCCTGAGCGCAATGAAATAATGCGGAAAATGTCTATTTGTGGTGATTTTAGCTCAAAACGAAGGTTGTTTTGGTCAATTAGCCCATAATACAATAGTTTTATATCTTCGCAACTAAATAACACATTACAGGTGAATTCGGACGCCTAGTAAGCCAAAGAAGAAGAGCAAGAAGTAGAATTAGCCTTCCTACTCTCGATCAAATCTAATACCCACGTTTTTTCGGGTTATTCATGCCTAATCTGCGCCATGGGGCTAACCTTCCGACAATGCAGATGAAGAGGGATTTCTACCTCGTATTTTCCGTGGTTTTCTCCCTGAAGAAATCCAACATGCGATTTCAAACGCCTTTGGGTGGAGTTAGGATCACACCCTAATGTCTTTCGACTCTAAAGAGATTCCGCGTGGCTCAACCATTAGTATCGTCTCGCGCCATAGTTCTTCGGCGGCATCGACAAGTTCTGAATCTGTCGATTTCTCAAATCCCGCAACGACGTCGACGAGTTTGCGGAACCCTCTAGGTTGGTCTCGGCACTCGAATAGTTGTTTCCAAAACCAGCTTGTCGTGAGGACATATTTTCTGTTGTAGAGAAACACGACTCTTGCAGTGTCCCACGCCATGTAGAACGCTCGGGTCCTAAGATCTCGCTGATCACGTTTGAGGTGCGCGTTGCGGACCGCAGCGAGGGACTCGGTCACGGTTTCGGCGGCCCATTGCAATTCCTCAGTGAAATCTGCCCTGTCGTTCTCGGCGACGGCCTTCTCCAGTTTTTTCAGCCAGTTGTCACGTTCGAATAATACAATCCGGTTCCGGTATTGGTCTGCCCCGAGTGGCCAGTCCCAGCCTACTCGTGTGGCTTCTTTGAGAAAGTTTGATTCTTGGAAATAATCTATCTCGACTAGTAGACCATCGTAGACATATCGCTTGTTTTTGACCTCTAGACCATCCGAGGCCACGCAGAATATTTCGAGGTCTGAGTATGGACGGTCCAATTTCTTGGCAGTGGACGCATAGATGCAGATGGCCAGGACTGCGTCCTTGTGGGTATCAAGGATTTGGGAGGCGATCTTTCGTCCCAATTCAACCCGTTCTTCGTGCGAGACCTTCCTTAGAGGAAACTTCCGTGTCGAGGATCTATCTTCTATTTTTCGCATTGCATTATGTGCTCGTACGGGAGTTCAATTCCTTCTCGCTTCAGCATCGTATCATTACGCCTGAGAAATTTTTCAGTTGCGCCCCAAGTTTGAAGCTCCTTAAGTGCGTTCTCGTACCCGAAATGGATTGTCGTTTCGAAGTAGGTGACTTGAAAATCGTGAAAGCCATTTTTCCTCATTATTGAAAAGAGCTGGTCTGGGGTCCAGGATGGCCAGTGTTTGACGAGAAATGCTTGAGGCTCTGCTGCCGGGGAAGTTGACCACTCGCCGTGGATCATGAAGCCTCCAGGTCGGAGGATCCGATAGAACTCTGTAAGAGCTTTTTCCAGCTGAGAATCATATGGTAGGTCGCATAGTAGTTCGTTCGAGACTATGATGTCAACGGATTCAGCTTCGATTCCTCTGATCCTTCTCGCGTCGGACCTGAACGAGCGAACTCGTTTCTCCAATCCGGCTCTTCGAAGCTCCTGACTTAGCTCCTTCAACCAGCCAGCGTACGGTCCTTTTGACGAATCTATGGCGATCATTTTGGCCTCTCTCGGAAGCCTTCTGAGCAATGGTATAGTGAGCTGTCCCTTCCCACATCCCGCCTCAAGGATCACCTGGAACCTTCGCCGACCTATCCGTTCAATAAAGTGCGCCGCCAACAGATCGTAGTATCTGGACCATGCCTTAGAGAGGTCTGACGGGTTTCCGGCTATGATCTTCCTCCCCGAAACCTCAAGGCCTCCCGTTTTCAGTGATCTCCTCAAGCTCTGGGACACGTTCTTTGCGATTCTGAAGAGTCCGCCTGCATATGTTTATCTTGGGAAGCACCATCAGCCCTACTCAGAATCTGATTAGATATGTCTGAAACACCCGTTTTGATTCTGAGAGAGGGTACCTCCCGATCTAGAGGAAGAGACGCCCAGAGAAGCAACATTATGGCCGCTAAGATAGTTGCGGAAATCGTCCGATCGACCATTGGACCCCGAGGGATGGACAAGATGCTGGTCGCTGGCATGGGCGATATTGTGATCACAAACGACGGAGCCACGATCATGAAGGAAATGGACGTCCAGAATCCTGCTGCTAAGATGATTGTCGAGATATCGAAGACCCAGGACAGTGAGGTGGGTGATGGAACAACAACCGCAGTTGTCCTCGCGGGCGAATTGCTCGCAGGCGCCGAGACTCTTCTCGACAAGGATGTTCATCCCAACGCGATCATCGACGGTTACAGGAATGCTGCAGGAAAAGCGCAAGAGATTCTAGAGAAGATCGCCATTACTATCAAGCCAGACGACGAGGTACGTCTAAAGCAGGTCGCGATGACCTCCCTAAACACCAAAGGTATCTTCGGTTCTCAGAATCGTTTCGCCGAGCTTGCTGTCGAGGCGGTCATGCAGGTATCAGAGAAGAATAATGGTAAGGTAAAGGCTGACATCGATCTGGTCAAGGTGATGAAGAAGCACGGAAAGAGCCTGGAGGAAAGTGAACTGGTCAACGGGATAATTATCGACAAGGAAGTTTCCCACTCCCAGATGCCTAAGAGCGTAGCTGGCGCCAAGATAGCATTGTTGAATGCGAAGCTGGAGATCGAGAAGACGGAGACTGATGCAAAGATCAATATCAACAAGCCGGAAGAAATGTACCAGTTCATACAGGAGGAAGAAAAACTCCTACGAGAAATGGCCGATCAAGTTGCCAAAACTGGCGCGAACGTTCTCTTCTCCGAGAAGAGCATTGACGATGAGGTTCTATCTCTTCTTTCCAAAAAAGGAATCCTCACCCTCAAGAATGTCAGCAGCAGCGATATGGAGAAGCTGGCCAAGGCTACCGGCGGTAGCGTCGTGGGTACTACGAGGGATCTCTCGAAAGAGGCCCTCGGTTATGCTAAGCTGGTTGAAGAAGTGAAAATTGGCGATGACAAGCTCGTCTATGTCCGTGAAGCGAAGAATCCTAAGGCGGTAACTATTATGATACGAGGGGGCTCAGAGCATGTTGTTGACGAGGCTGAAAGGTCTCTGCATGATGCGCTAAGCGTTGTTAGAAACGCGGTGGAAGACGGTAAGATCGTTGCTGGTGGAGGTGCTCCAGAAATAGAGCTTTCCAAGCGTCTGCGAGAATACGCGATCAAGGTCGGAGGCAGAGAACAACTCGCAGTCACAGCATTCGCAGAAGCCCTAGAATCTATACCTGTAGCGATTGCTCAGAACGCGGGAATCAACCCGATAGACATACTCGTTGACCTCAAGTCCAAACATAACACCGTTCAGAACATTTGGTTCGGAGTCAACACCAAGACTGGAAAGGCAAGCGATATGCTGAAGATGGATGTGGTTGAACCCCTGCGGGTGAAGACCCAGGTGATCAAATCCGCGGTTGAAGCTGTAACGATGATCCTTAGGGTCGACGATGTCTTCGCGTCGAAGGGTGGAAGCTCGCCGGGCCCCGGCCCAGGTGGTCCTGGAGGAATGCCTCCGGGAATGGGCGGTGGTATGCCTCCCGGTATGATGGGCGGAATGTAGTAGGCGTCACATCAAGCTAACCGGCTGACCATTCTCCTCCAAATGGGAGGGTCGGGAGGGCCCTGTTTTTCTAGCGATTCTTTCCTTTTTTCGGGCCCTCTCTGCCAGCCATTTTCTTCCTTTTCTTCTGCCAATCCGGACGAGTCATTTTCCTCAGGAGCAGAATGCTTGTCATCTCGCATATATCTGCCCGATCTTCAGAGATTGAAGGCAAGATTCGGAGTCAAACTACTTATTTCCTTAGGACCAGTAGTTACGCATGCTGACTACTGAGCAGAATCTCGCCCAATTGCATGGAGTACGAGAACATCAAGATAACGCTCTGAGTGACGATGAGAAATGGAAAGCTGTCTTATCTAGAAAGGACAGCTTCGACGGAGCGTTCGTCTTCGCGGTTCGCTCGACGAGGATCTATTGCAGACCTTCATGTCCAGCTAGACGCCCAACCAAGGAACATGTGACATTCTTTCGTGGATCGATTGAAGCCGAAGAAGCTGGTTTCCGGCCGTGTCAGCGTTGTCAGCCCCGCGACACGGGACCATCTCTGAAAGACAAATTGGTAGACGATGTTTGCAAATACATCGAAGCCAATCTTCAGGGGAAGCTTACCCTTGCAACCCTCAGTCATCAAGTGGGCCTTAGCCCTTATCATTTCCAGCGGACTTTCAAGAGGGTTCTCGGGGTTTCGCCTCGCCAGTACGTGGAAGCTCGCCGCCTTGCTCGGATGAAGCGGTTTCTACGAAATGGGGAGACCGTGAACAATTCTCTCTACAATGCTGGCTTTTCTTCTCGAAGTCGCGTATACGAAAATGTTCGTGGTGGGTTCGGAGTGAATCCTGGAGAATTTCGCCGGGGAGGTGAGGGCTTGCGGATTCGGTACAGCATCACTGACTCTCCCCTAGGCCGGCTGCTAGTCGCAGCGACAGATAGAGGCGTGTGCGGTGTCTGCATTGGAGACTCAGACGCGTTTGTTGAGAGATCTCTAACGGAGGATTATCCTTCCGCAGTCTTAGTTCGAAATGACCAAGGGATGGAAGAATGGACTGGGGCTTTCGCGAAGTACTTTGAAGGTGAGCATCTCGCCCTCAATCTTCCTTTGGACGTGAAGGCAACAGCCTTCCAATCGCGAGTCTGGAAGATAATCCAGTCGATTCCATTCGGCAAGACGACCACCTACAGTCAGATCGCCAAGGAGCTAGGAGAGCCCGAAGCGTCACGAGCTGTGGCAAGAGCTTGCGCAACCAACCCGGTTGCACTCGTTATTCCGTGCCATCGGGTAATTGGCAAGGACGGTAATCTTCGCGGGTATCGCTGGGGTAAGAGGAGAAAACAGACTCTGCTCAGGCTCGAACAGACCGCTAGCACCAGCGCGATCCAAGAATAGCCCATTGCGTCCTGAGCATTTGGTTTACACTTCGACAAAGCAACTAGGAATCAAAAAGGCACCCACGATTTTGGGGCTCAGTACCTTATCAGTAACATACGGTTCAACCCAATGAGTGGAATTTGCCAGAGATCAACGTCGATATGGCCAGTAAGACGTGTCTCATTACTGGCGGGAATTCTGGGATAGGCAAAGCTACAGCTCTCGGACTCGCAAGAATGGGAGCGAATGTTGTGATCGTCTCTCGGAACAAGGAGAAGGGCGAAGCAGCTCTAACCGAGATCATCGCAAAGAGTGGAAACCGGAACGTTGAGCTGATGCTGGCTGACATGTCATCTCAGGACTCTATCCGCAGATTGGCCGGTGACTTCAAGGCGGGACACGAAAAGCTGCACCTACTCGTCAACAACGCCGGAGTCTATCTAACAAGACGGACCACCACAGTGGACGGTCTTGAATCGACCTTCGCCATTAACCATCTCGGATCCTTTCTCTTGACGAATCTCCTGCTTGACCTCCTCAAAGCGAGTGCTCCATCTCGAATAGTCAATGTTACATCGGACGCCCACAACGGCGCGAAGGTCAACTTCGAGGATCTTCAAGGCGAGAAAAAATTCTCAGGCTGGCAGGCATATGGCCAATCAAAACTAGCAATGATACTATTTACTCACGAGCTGGCAAAGAGGCTCAACGGCACTGGAGTTACTGCGAATAGTGCGCATCCCGGGGTTGTCAGAACCAATTTTGCCAACAACAATGGCCTCGTGACATTCGGTTTCAGACTCATGCGCCCATTTTTCATAAGCCCTGCAACCGCAGCCAAGAGAATTCTCTACGTGGCCACGTCTCCTGAGTTGGAAGACGTGACTGGGGAGTACTTCACCAAGATGCGCGCGGTAAAGTCTTCTCGAGAATCCTATGAGGCTGACTCTGCCAAACGGTTGTGGCAAATGAGCGAGCAACTAACGAAACTAGCTATCTGATTCTGTATTCATGAACGCTTGTGCGAATGCGCTCCCGAAGGACGCGGTGATTGGTAAGAGCTTGATGATTTCGGTGCTTTCTGGTTCTACCTTCCAACTGGTCTTCTAGTATGGCGAGGCCCTGGAAGCGATCTTGCCTTTGCTATCGTTGATTATTGTTGCGAGTCCTTCGGCTCTGACTCGGAGTTCTCGTCCAGACCATGTTGCCCGCAGAGTCGTCTTTCTAAGCTGTCTCTCATCGTCTTGTCTTAGGAATTCAAGACCAATGAACTCCACTTCGGTTAGTTCGAATGGTCCGACTGAGGGCATTCGCATTTCCCCTCGGTTGCGAGTGCCATGTCAATGTGCGGGATGTATTAGGCGTCATGGTACAGTTGTCTATGTCGGGTCTCGTGCAGACACTCTAAGGTCTCGCATTAATCAATTAAATTAGGTCAGGTGGTTCCTTTGCCAGGGTCTTGTCTTGGTCTTACGACGATTGCGACGAAGAATAGGGCTAGTGCCGCGAAGTCGATTCCGACCCTTACGAAATCCTCGGTCGGTGAAGGTAGAATATAGTCTAGGAATGTCTTTATGAAAAAGAGGAAGAGTGCTGCGGCCACCATGATCAGGGCAGGTTGTTTTCTTCTTGACCAAGCGTATAGCGATAACGAGAAGAGGATGAGTGCGAAGATTCCCCTACCTATTTCCAGTAGCTCGGTCGGATCGGTTGGAGACCCTGACACTATCTGACTTCGCTAACCTGTCCATCCCAATTCGTCTTAGCTGGGTTATGCTAGTAGGTCGGCTAACCTTTCAGCCCATCTCTCCCATATTCTCGGATGATAGCTCCTAAGGAGTGCTAGGGTCCTTGCTCGGTCCCCTCTAACGGTATAGAACACGAACCCGCCTTCTCTTCTAGGTTGTACGAAGCCCGCTTGGGATAGCCTCTTCATATGCCAGTTGGTTGAACTCGCTGAGATTCGGGCGAATTCGGAGAGTTCTTTTTGGGTTGCCAGTGGGTTCTTGATGAGGTAGAGCACAATATCTCTCTCGGTCTCTTGAGATAGAATGCTTAGAATTTCGCGGTCTTCTACTCTCAGGCCTTTGTCGGCGTAGAAGCGTTTGTAGAGGCCTTGCCGAACCGAGACTACACTGCGTTCTCGTTCCAGCTTGTACAGGTGATACTGGATGACACCCATGGCTAGGTTGAGTTCTCTCTTGATCTTTCTCAGATGGGTGCCGGGATTCGCTTTGATGAACTCTAGAATGCGGACTCTATTAGAGTCCTGGATTTGCACTACCTCGGCCGATTGCGCCGTTGCACGCTCCACGGATACCGTTTGTTGAGGGAGTGAAAAATGTTTGGGGCGTGTCTGGGTCCGAGTTTTGTCGATACTCGGGTAGGGTTTCTGAAGAATCGGGGTAATCGGGAGTGTCTTCTGTGGGGATCTAAAGAAAAGAGGGAGTTGGATTGGAATAGGGCTTGTTGGCTACATTCTGCCTGTGGACTGGAACAAGGCGAAGATGTTTCCGTCGGGGTCCTTGAGAACTGCAAAGTATCCCACGGTTGGGATTTCTTGTTTTGCAGTGACCACTTGGGCGCCTAGGCTTGTGGCCTTGGCAGCGGATTCATCGATGGAGTTGACGGAGAAATAGTTGACGAATTGTTCGTTTGGCGCGTTGCGTTTGAAGAGTCCGCCCATGGTCTCGTTTGCAGGCGCGTCTTTGTGAGCTATGAGCCAGTATTCTTGTTCTCCCCATTTGGAGAACTTCCAGTCGAAGAGCTGCTCGTAGAACTTGCTTACAGTTGCGGGGTCGCTGGCGGGTATTTCGAAGTGAACTAGGCTGTGTAGTTTTGGCTGAGGTCGGGTTGTGACTGTTGATGCTTCCATGAGATTTCAGCAACGTCAGACATTCGGGGGCGTCTCTTAAACGTGGCCTCTACTCGCACTACGATGCGGCTTGGAAGGAGCAGTCCTAGGATATGCAGCTCGAACCGTTGTGGAACAACTCTGATCGGTGGCCCCGAATAGTCGCACATGCCGCTGTCGACAGCTTCGTTGTCGGTCCGACCGGAAACCCGCTCGAGGCCAAAGTCCCGACGGCTTGCGGATTGGATTCGACTCTGTTTTCGCTGTAACCCCATTGAGTAATTTCCGGTTAGGCTAGAGATAAGGGCTGAGCGAGGCGCTCTGCTAGTGGGAACGAGGGCCGGCTCGATCGGGAAAAAGCGATGGCAAAGGGCACGGCGGCTGTAATTCTTGTGATACTAATGATAGGCGCGGTTTCAGGCTATTTCTTCTACACTAGGTATGTTCAGGGAACAGTCGTTTTGAGTATCTCTGACCCGTCTACGGCGCAGCCCGGGAGCGGTCGTCAATATGACTTAAGCATTCTTCACATCTATCTCACCTTCGCAAAGATGGAGATCCATCAAGGAGGTCTTGGAAACCCTAGCAATAGTAGCTGGTACACGATAGTTGGATCTCAGAAAACGGTAGACATGATTTCGGTTCTGACCGTCCCGGAGACTCTAGGTAGCGCGAGACTCGCAACAGGAACCTACGACGAGCTCCGCTTTCCAGTGTCCGCTGCAGTGGTTACTTTTTCCAATATTGGAAATGTGACCTACGCCATGCCGAGCGGTTTCCTCAAAGTCTCTGTAACTGGTGGCGGATTCCAGAGTTCTCCAGGTGCGACCGTGAATCTTCGATTAACACTGTCTTTCGACGATAATGAGATCCTTGCCATGAATGGACGCTTGACACCTCATGCTACCGCCCAGATAGTGTAATTTTTCCCATATTAGAAAGACGACTATGAGGCTATTCTTCGTCTTCTTCGGTGGCAGCTTGCTGGTCCAGTCCAAGGACCGGGTGACCCATATTCGGATCGTCTCGTGTTGGTTTCGCCAAGCGTTCGGAAGTACGACGTATTCCTTCATGGGCTTGCCTTTCATCGGCTCCAGCAATGAGGCGCCTTTCTTCTCTAGGAGTTCCTTTCGACTCTCATCAGACAATCGCACGAATAGGTCGTCTCCAAATCGCCCCGCGAACATGTTTCCGTTAACGAAGGCGGATATATTTCCGAACATCGGCCGGATCGTGATACGAGGATCGTCAGGTAAAATGGATCTAAAAAACTCTTTGGAATCTTCATTGGAACGCGGAATTTTCATTCGAGTGCCTCGAAAGTTAGCGATAACCTAGTTCAGAGACTTTAGGACGTTCAAAGCTTCTCCGACGTGTGCGGCTGCACGAGTCTGGGATGAGAAGACATGTCTGATAATTCCCTTCTTGTCAATTACAAAGCTCACTCGGCCGGCGAAAAGGCCTAGTGTCTTCTTGACCCCGTAGGCTTTCCTCACCGAACCGTCCACGTCACTGAGCAAAATGAAAGGCAAGTGATGCTGTTGAGCGAAATCTCGATGAGAATTTTGGCTATCGGAGCTTATTCCAATCACTTCTGCACCCAGATCCGTGAACGCTTCGTATGAGTCCCGGAAGCTGCAAGCTTCCGCCGTACAGCCGCGAGTGAAGTCTTTCGGATAGAAATAAACGACCACGTTCTTCTTTCCAAGAAAATCCTCCAGAGCAACGTAATTGCCATTGCTGGTGGGTAGGCGGAAATTTGGTGCGGCGTTACCAACGGTGGGCAGTTTGTTTGCTTCCCACAAAGGAGCTGCGGGAGTGGAGAAGAAGAGGCTTTCGTTGATAATCGGGCTGGGAAAGAGCTAAGCATACTTCGCAGTCGCACTCTCTCAAAGAAATTGGGCTTTTCCGGGATAATACAAGCGGGATTGACAAAAGCCCGTATTGAAGCACTAACTGACGGAATATTCGCCACCGTGATGACTGTCTTGGTCTTAGGACTGAGAGGTCCTGACCCGAACCTTTCTGAGCCGGACCTTGCGAGCAGGATTCTAGGACTCTGGCCGAATTATCTCGCCTACGCGTTCAGCTTTGTCGTATTGGGTGTATATTGGATCGGCCACCACAACCAGTTTCACTATATCAAACAGACTGACAGGGTATTCCTGTGGGTCAACATTCTCTTCCTCTTAACAATCGGTTTCGTCCCCTTTTCTACATCATTGCTCGGGCTCTACCCTTTCTCCCCTACTGCGGTCCGAGTCTATGGTGCAAATCTGACGGCGACAGGGCTGGCACTTTACGGTGTATGGTGGTACGCAACCAGCCAGCATCGTCTGGTCGAGAAAGATCTAGACCCTCACATTGTGAGTCTAGCCAAGAGGCGGACTATTATCGGGCCAGTGGTCTCCGTGCTCGGAATCGGTTTCTCTTTTCTCGATACTCGTATAAGTCTAGTACTCTACCTCCTGCTCATTCCGTTCTTTATCCGACCAAGCCACCTTGACATTCATTTCAGGGGAGGCTCCCATGAATAGTGCCCGAACGCTCTCTACTTCACAATGTTCAGCTGACGCATAAGCCCAAGCCCGTCTTCCTCGATCCACTCCTCGACAGCCCTTCCACGCTCGAAACGTATGATGCTAATTCCAGTAATCCTGATCTTTCTGCCTGTTGGAGGAATCCATCAAGTCGCCCATCTGGGTAGCGCGTAACACGAAGCGAGTGACCACCTTGTCATTTTCCTGAATCTGATCCTCGACGATGACGTGTAGGTCTGGGAAAGCGGAACGAAACATTGCTAGAACATTTTTGAAACTCTCAATGCCGCGAACTTCACCCGTCGGGACCAAAGGGTCATGCCAGATTATTTCCGGGCTAAGAATCTCGCCTAGCTTCTCGAATCTCGCGTTGTTGATGATATCTTCGTAGAATCGCCGAACCAGACTCTTCTCTTCGGATAGCATTTCGATCTTGGAGGAACCATGTTAGTCTTGTTATTGAGTCGTTCAACAAGGTGAGTGATCGGGTTGGCTTGTGTATCATCCGGCAATGCCCTTAAAGCCCAACGTCAAACCCGGGCGTGCAACACCACATTCGAGCTGGAATGATTGGCTTCGCATAACGGTCCATCGATGGTTGAGGCGCAATCTGTCTGGAAGGTCTACCAGACAGGTACGTTGAAGGTTGAAGCACTTAGGGGTCTCGACCTCAAGGTCCGAAAAGGCGAGATGGTAGCCGTGATGGGTCCGTCGGGCTGTGGCAAGACTACGCTTCTCAACTGCCTCTCAGGGCTTGACGACATCACCAAGGGCAAGGTCGCTATCGAGGGCGTTGACTTGGCAACGATGTCCGATGATCAAAAGTCCGGGTTTCGAGCGAGAAGAATGGGGTTCATCTTTCAAGCTTACAATCTTCTTCCTGTGCTGAGCGCGCAGGAGAACGTCGAGCTTCCCCTACTACTAGGAGGAGTATCTGAGGCCGAGGCTCACACAGAGGCTTTGAGTGCTCTGAAGATGGTTGGGCTTGAGGAGTGGCGGCTTCACAAGCCCATGGAGCTTAGCGGTGGACAACAACAGCGCGTTACTATTGCACGTGCTCTCGTGAACAAGCCCGCGATAGTATGGGGCGACGAGCCGACTGGGAATCTGGACTCCGAGAATTCTGCGGAAATTGTCAAGTTGTTGAGAAGCTTGAACCGCGACTATGGGCTGACCTTCGTGATAGTAACCCATGATTCTCAGATTGCCCAGGAGACTGACAGAATAGTCTCAATGAGAAATGGGCAGATAGAGAAAGAAACAGCCACCGGAACGAAGTCCTGAAGAGCGGGGCGATCGGCCAACGGCAGAATCTAGGTCGCACCGAAGATCACTCCTCCTAGGTCTAGTTGTCTTCCTCCTGGTAGTCGCTCTCGGGGAGCTATACGCGCTCTATCAGAACTACCAAAACAACTTCTTCCTACGCCAGTTTGTCTCCGAAAACCAAACCCGACTTCTAGTCCAGTCCACGGGACTATTGGTCTTCGGTCTTGGCGCTGGCTACCTATCCTGTCTGTTTTCCCGAGCCAAGTCTACAAGCAGAGCAGGACGATACTCAAGGAAAATACTCTCCTTCTCTTCATTTATCATGGTTCTCGCTGCTGTGCTCCTTTGGTTCGGCGGTCTTAGTAGCATTGTTGGCGGCTCGACCATTGGCTTTGAAGTCTACATCATAGTTGTGCTGTTGTTAATTTCGCTAGGTACGATGCTTCGGGATCGGCTTACTTTCAGAATGGCGCTACGCAATTTTACCCGGAGGAAGACCAACATGGCGCTGGTCATCGCAGGATTAATGATCGGAACCGCGATGATCTCCGGGTCCCTTGTAACCGGAGACACTCTCACGGAGCTGTTCACCCGTGGTGCCTACTTCGGCTACGGCCACGCCGATGAAGTTGTCTATGCGAGAAACAGTACCACGATCGGGTTTCAAGGATCCGCCTACCAGTACTTCGGCTACAACGTCTACCAGAGCCTCTCGACAGGTCTCTCCAACAATCCCTCCGCAGGACCCGACGTAGTAGGTGTCACCCCGGAAATAATCGAGACAGTCAGCCTCTACGATACTAACAAGGGAATAGTCCAGGCAGGATCAGCGCTCATCGGGACCTTCTCCAACGCGTCCCGTGTTCTGGGGGACTTTCATTCCGCATCCGGATCAGTAATCCCATCCACTTTCCGTGACACCGAGGCCGTGCTGAACGACAAGGCGGCGCGAGACCTAAACGCCACCATAGGAGACACTCTCACCGTCTACTCAGCGCAACGCCTCACAACTCAACATCTCAATTTCACAGTCGTAGGAATAGCCGCGTCTGACGAGAGGGGCTCGTTCACACAAGGAGACGACGTGTTCGTCACGCTTGGCATAGCTCAACAGTTTACTGGCCATCTCAACTCGGCCAACTACATCGCAATCACGAACATTGGAGGGCTAAGGGGCTCCATTCAATACAGCCAAACCGTGGCTCAGGCGGCAAATCAGACCCTGAACAACCTATACTCGACCACCCCATCGACAACTACCTCGACATCAACAGGATGCAAGACAAACCCTTCGATGGCCGTGACGCCCCCCGCGATCCCATGCGCATTTACCGAGAAGAAGATCTCAGTCGACAACGCCACCAGCGGCGCGAAGCAGCTTTCCATGTTCTTTCTCATCCTAAGCTCATTCGCAATCCTGGCCGGCATCGTTCTGATTCTCAACATTTTCATCATGTTAGCCGAAGAGCGGAAATCGGAGATGGGAATGGCCCGGGCAGTCGGGATGAGGAGGGGTCAGCTGACCAAACTGTTCCTGTTTGAAGGAAGTCTCTACTCCGCCGGTGCCTCAATTGTCGGGGTGCTAGTAGGAATCGGCGTCGCATACGGCATTCTATACGCGATCGGGAACATTTTCAGTTCCTTCATCACGGGTTTGAACGAGTCATTGGTTCTCAGTAGCTTCACCGTCTCCCCAGAGTCACTGTTTACCGCGTTCACCGCAGGAGTTCTGATAACCTACCTTACGATCCTTCTCACATCCTGGCGCATAAGCAAGCTCAACATCATCAGAGCGATACGAAACATTCCCGAACCACCAAGGGGAAAGAGAACCTACACCCTACTACTTGTGACTGGCCTCGCGATGGCGCTCGCAGGGATCTTGGTTTTCCAAGCATCGTTCGCGGCCAGGTCGGCCATAGAAGCGCTCGTGGGACCAAGCCTCGTCATTTTCGGTGCAGGGCTCGTCCTGTCAAGGTTCCTCCGCAACCGTTACGCCTTCACCCTCTCAGGTTTCGGGCTCCTTGTTCAGTGGGCGGTTCCGAGCCTGTCATTTGACAGCCCGCTGGTCTCGAACTACAGTTTCGGTCCGGAGGTGTTCATAGTTGGAGGAATAATCATGGTCGTCGCCGCCGTTATGGTTGTAATGTACAATATCGATCCTCCCTTGAAGGCGCTGCGTTTCCTCCTTCGCAAGAGGCGAACTTTGACCGCCATCGTCAAGATTGCCCTCTCATATCCTGAGAACAAACGGTTCCGAACAGCCGCTACCGTCGCAATGTTCGCCCTTGTCCTGTTCACCGTGTCTGCTGTCGCTTCCATCCAAGCCGAGCTGAACGCGTCAATCACCCAAAGCGCGAAAGATCAATCTGGCGGCTACGACATTGCCACTAACACGGCCCCGCTGGCAAACCTGACCTCGTCAGTGATGGCCGATGCAACGTTGAGCAGCAAGGTTTCAGCAGTCATCCCGTTTAGCACCGTTCTGCTCGAGGTGGCGCATGATTCGTCCACGACCCAGGACTTCCCGTACACACTTCTAGTCGGTGCGGATTCGAACGCGCCGGGGCCTGATAATTTCTTCACAACGAATTCGTTCAAGATGCTCAGTCT
>WNGK01003102.1_pt1 | contig 41179 bp, 51 predicted proteins | sample 5400601 | NCBI WGS metagenome assembly WNGK01 (sample SAMN13153376, study PRJNA577476) | soil metagenome | isolation source: 60 cm soil or saprolite under Garry oak tree replicate 1 | place: USA:California | collected 2016-06-15 | reverse complement strand
GCTCGTCTCGCTCTGGTGGGAGATCCCGGAGCCTACAGCTGTTCCGCTCTCGTCGACCACTGTTACCTTCATGCCCGGTCGCAGTCCATGGCATCGTTTTACGCCGGGAGCGTAGAGATGTGCGCCTAGTTGAACAGCTTCCGCTGCGAACCTGTTCGCTTCCACAATAACGCCATCGGTTTCTACCCTAGATGCCTTGGGATGGAGGAATGCGGCATCGTTAAGATGCGTGTGAGCTTCGGCGTTCAGACCATTGGCTATCATAGATCGGATGATCGTGTCCCGCTCGGCCTTCAGCGTGTTTATCCGAAGATAATATTTCGAAGGAATCGCGGTCGTCGCGGAGAGAACTCTGTTGGTTCATCCTCCGTAGATTTCTTGGAGACGGCTCTCTAGTCCTGAATCTAGTTCTAACCGTTTCTCAGGAGTTGCTAGAAGCACGAGCGCATCGCTTTAGTGTTGGGCAGCTTTCTGGTTTAATTACCCTTGACTTTGGCTCGGGGAGAAGAAAGGATCCGTAATGGTAAGAGTGGTCTTGGAGCTTCGCTGCGTGAAATGCACGGTCAAGTTTGAGCGAACCTTCGAGGAAAGGAGAAGACAACTCAACTATTCGGAGGGAGAAATGTTACAGCTTGACGAGAAGGCGTGCCCCAACCATTGCGGCGGGGACTGGTTCTCCATCGAAAAACAGCACCCAATCCGCAAGTTCAAGCGCCGATTCTGAACAGGGATACACAACCTACACAAGAATCGCCCATTTTCAGCCCTGATCTTGAAAACGGGAGAGGTGTCTTAGATTTCCCTCTAATCGTTCGGGATGTACCGATGAAATCACATTATCGGCCCTGGCATCCAAGCCCAGTCTCAGCCCTGAATCACGAGACTCGCCCAGAATCCATGCCAGACAGCAAATGACCTCTCCAGACCGGGGGGGTCTAAGCGACTCGACCTCGTGAGGCAAGAGTCCGAGTTCCCGAGGCTCCCACGAATATTGTTCCCTGTCAGTAATCAATGAGGAGCTAGCCCCATTCGTGAACTCATTTCCTCGTGTCTCGAGTCCGATTAGACCGGTTACGTTACGTGCGAGTTACTCAAGGCTTAAACCGGGTCTTTCGCAAGCTGCAATTCGATACCCTATAGAAGAGACAGAATTCCGGGATATGGATTGAAAAAGACGGCTAGCAAGAGCCCTCAGCTACTCAACGGCTTTCCCCACATCCCCTTCGACGAGTTTCCCCTGAAGAGATCAGAGGACCTGGTGGTGGTGCTCGAGAAGAACATGCCTGAAGGAGCGAAAGTGGAGGTTACGCCGATGGACACTCATCACTCTCCCTGCATGGAAGAGATGGTCGCGATAATGGTACATAATATTGAAGAGGGAAAAGATTCTTCCGAGATCTTCACCATCTATCAGTTCTGCCCTGCCTGCCACGTGGCGGTCAGGGTCCTTTAACTCACACTATTCTAGATAGATTGCCGGTCTGTATGGTTCCGACATTCTAGCCCGTCCCTTAGGGTCGCTTATCTTTAGGTCTCCTTCCTGCCAGACGTCGACCGGGCATTTGAATTCTCGTTGATAGAAGTCTCTAGAGTCAACAAAGATGGTTTTCTCGGCCGTGATGCCATCTCGCAACCGTGACTGTCTCATCTCGTCCGGCATTTGGTTTGCCTGTTGAATCGCCTTGGCCGCATAGTCTGCAGCTATCTTTCCCAGGGATCGGAGCTGAGGGTCCCCCATGACATCCTTGATGAACTCACCCTGCTTCCTCTTCTCCTCGGCAGACTTCAACGCATTGAGATACACCTGCCACTTCCAATCAGCCGCCGTGAAGTAGGCGATGCGCTTCGGCGTGATGCCAGTGGCCTTCAGAATCTCGCCCGTATCGTCCAGGACTTGTCTAACGAGCGCCTCTGCCCGTTCAGCTGCTGGATCTTTCTCTGACTCGCTTTCTTCGGGCCAATCGGTCTGGACAACGAATCCCTTGTTCCCGGCACGGCTCCAGATCTCTTCCGCAGCATGCGGCGCGAGCGGGGCCATCATTCTCGTTCTCGTCTCCAGTACCTTTCGTAGGATTCGGTCGCGATTGTCCGACCTTGGCTTCTTCGGTCCCAGTCTTCGCTTGTACCATGCAATGTCATTGTCGAGCCGGTAGAGAATGATGTTGATTGCTTCCCTGACTCTCAACCTGTCCAGTGCACTGGTAGCGGTCTGGATCGCGCTGCTCAAACGGCTGATCATCCACCGGTCGAGAGTGGAGGGTTTCGACTTCCCAAGTGTCTTCTTCGCGCCCAGTTTTCTCGCCTGTCCTATCAGAGTGGCTAGTCTTTCCTGAATCGACACGGCGAGGCTTTCACTGAAGTCCGTGTCCTGGCCCAGTTCCGCGGTCGCCATGACTCCCACGCGGACGGGATCGGCTCCGAACTTGGCGATTCCCTGGCGGAGCGGGATTATGTTCTCCAGCGATTTTGACATCTTCGCGCCTTCCATCAGGACAAAGCCGTTAGCCACAATCCCTCTTGGCCACTGCTTCTCAGGGAACAGGCTTGAGTGGTGGAATATGTAGAAGGAGAGATGGTTGGAGACGAGGTCTCTGGCCGAGTGGCGCATGTCGACTGGGTAGAAGTACTGGAACTCGCTTCGGATCCCATTCAGGATTCTTTTGGGGATCCCGGTCTGCTCCGCAATCGTATCAACGGTTCCTTGTCCCAATAGCGCGAAGTTGAAGAAGGCGTCAGGTAATCTCGATGTGTCCTTTTCGAATTTCTTGAATACCACCCAGTCTTTGGCGAAGTACTTGGTTAGTATGTAGTAGGCCATGTTGACGACTGAGTCGGCTAGGGCCTCGATGATCCAGTTCTGGTCCCATGGAAGCTTCGTCCCCAGGCCCACTGTGCGTGCACAGGCTCTTTCCTTCAACCAGTCTAGCGTGTAGTTGAATTCGGCTCGAAGCTCTTCCGGTAGAATGGTCATCTGGTCGAGGCTTTTGTGAGCGAGCATCTTCCATTCAGGATCACCGTAGTTGATGAACCACTGGTTCTCTAGAATATGGACTAGGCATTTGGTTCCGCACCGGCAGACTACTGGTGCGTTTCTCAGTTCCAGTAAGGTCTCAATTTTTCCCTCTCTTGTCAGTTCTTCGACGATGGCCTCCCTGGCTTTCGCAACAGGCATCCCAGAGTAGCTTCCCGTGTTTTCTTTCATGATGCCGTCGTGGAATTCTTTCGAGTATAGTTCCTGGGTCGCATGTTCTAGATGGTGGTCCTTCTGGTCTTTGATCTTGAATTTCTGGATCAGATCTGCTGCTGGGAATTCGGAGAAGCCCTCAAGTCTGATGATCGATATTGGCGTGGTCGCTTGCAGGAGCTGCCCCGCCTCCGCTGAACCCTCGTACCTCTGCCTGAGATCAGTTAGGGTTTGGTAGTCGTAAGGGGCATGTCCTGGAACGGACATGACAACACCTGTGCCATTATCGGGTTCCACGAAGCTTCCTGGGAAGACTGGGAATTCGTTGCCGGTAACCGGATTCCGGACAGTCTTCCACAGCAGCTCGCTTGCCTGAACCTCACGTTCTACGGCGACTTTGTGATTCTGGTGTTGAAGCTTCTCGATAGCTTCCTTGCTGACGATCCAGTGCTCATCGTCGACATTGGCTTTGACATAGCTGGCGTCAGGGTTAACCCACAGGTTGGTAGCTCCAAATACAGTCTCAGGCCTCAGAGTCGAGGTGGGATAGAATACTCCGTCTTTTTCGAACTTGACCAAGTACGACTCCCCGATGTCAGGCTCCACGTCTCCCATTGTATCCACAACCCCTACCGGGCTCTTGTCGTTGGGACACCAAGCTACGGGATGTGTTCCCTTGGTGATCAGGCCTTTCTGGTTTAGAGTCTGGAAGTGCCATTCGATGTAGCGATTGTATAACGGGTCGACGGTCGTGAACTCTCGGCGCCAATCGATCGAGAACCCGATTTCCACCATTCCTTTCTTGATATCTTCCCGGAAGTAGGAGGCCATAGACTTCGGATCTTTCAGCTTCTCCAGTGTTGCTGGTGGGATTCCGTAGATCTTGGTGAAGGTCTCTACGATCTCAGGGTCGCCATCACGTAAACGCTTGCTCATGGCGAATAGGGGAGTGCCGGTGTAGTGGAAACCCATTGGGAAGAGAGTGTTGTAGCCTCTCATCCTGTGATATCGAGCGTTAACGTCGGCGATAGTGTATGTTCTCGCGTGCCCGATATGCTGGGGAGAGTTCGGGTAGGGATAAGCTGCCGTCACATAGTACTTGGGCTTGCGAAGGTCCGGGTCTGTCTCGTGAATCTTGCGCCAGTTCCACTTCTTCTGCCACTTTCTTTCCAGGGCGTGCCAATCAAGCTTGGCCGGCGTTACTGATTCCCTCCGCTGGGACCGCTATTCTAAGCTGTTCTGTAATGATCCATTCTGCGATCTTCAACGCCTCGTCCACTCTGTCCTTTGAAGATCCGCCGCCGGTCGCGAAGAAGGGTCTGCCTCCTCCACCACCACCTAGAACTTTCGATGCTTCCGACACGATCTGGCCAGAGTTGATACCCGCTTTCACCGCCTCGTCGCCAGCCGCGGCCACGACCTGAACGCGCTCCGATACCTCGAATATCACCGCGATCATTTTGGGGTCAGATTCCTTGAGCCGATTGGCGACCTCGACAGCGTCGATGCCTCTTCTTTTTGCCGTCTTTGCTAGTACGAGTCTGACTGTTGCGAAATTGACCGCTCTCTTTCCGAGCTGTTTGACGTGGGCCTCCACAGTCTTTGCGTGAACTTTTTCGAGTTCTTTCTCTAGAGAATCTCTCTCAGCAACTATTGCCTTGATTGACTCTGGAAGCCTGTCAGGCGTTGTCTTCAACAGGTCGCTCGCTTTTGCAAGCGCTTCACTCTGCTGATTGATCCGCTTCAGCGCAGGCTCGCCTGCTGAGAAGATAATTCTCTCGACGCCGTCTTGCAATTTGCTAGCTTTCTCGATCTTGAAGACTCCTAGTTCTCCGGTTCTCTTGCAGTGTGTTCCTCCACACGCCTCAGCATCCCATCCCTGAATTCTTACTACTCGAATCTTGGAGCCTGGGACAGCTCCGCCCTGGTAGAGCCTGTAATCGTACTTTGCCTCTGCTTTCTCACGGGCCATCCATGCAACTTGCACGGGTAGGTCTCGCAGAATGACTTGGTTGACGAGCTTTTCGATCCGTTCCCTCTCCTTCGGCGTAATCTCCCGGTAGTGAGTAATATCTAGCCTACTGGACTCCACCTCCTTTTGTGCGCCGGCTTGCCAGACGTGCTCACCTAGCACTCTCCTCGCAGCCCCGATCAGGACGTGAGTGCCTGTGTGGTGACGCATCAGGTTCTGCCGTCGCTGCCAGTCAATCTCCCCCTCAACCAGATCACTATCCTGATCGATGGGCTGGTCTAGAAAGTGAACGATAGTGTTTCCGACCTTCTGGACGTTGATGACCTTCAGCTTCTTATCGCCGACCCGAAGCTCGCCGTGGTCGGCGGGCTGGCCACCTCCTTCAGGATAGAAACATGTCTGGTCAAGAACGAGAGCGTTTTCCGCGACTCTGGCGACTATCTTTGCTTGGAAGCTTGTCTGATAGGCATCGTCGTAGTATAACGCTCGGGTTGCGGGAACATCCTTTAGCTTCGCTTCCCATTGAGGCTCGGAGGGGGACACCTCAAGACTGTTGGTCGGCCTTGAGTGTCGTTCGGCGACTAACGTCAAGAAGTTCTCGGGGACGTCGACCTCTACTCCGACCTTCTCCGCGCTCTCCTTCACGATCTCTGGAGCTAGGCCTTGGGAATCGTACAGTAGAACGAGCTCATCGGTGGGGATCTTTCGAACGCCTTGACTCGAGAGTTCCTTTGAAAGTCTGAGAACCGCTTCCGATCCCTTGCTAATCGTCTCTTCGTATTTCTCAACTTCAATCCGCAGGCCTTCCAGTATCTCTCCTCTCATCTCTCGGAGGAGATGGAACTCTCCACCCCACAATTTGATCTGTCCCTCGATTATGCCGGGAAGCTCCTGAAGGATTCCTATCTGTCGTGCCAGCCTCGCTGCTCGGCGGATGACGAGGCGGGTCAGGTAGCCTTCGCCCACGTTGGACGGGACGACGCCTTCGGCCAGTAGGAAGGAGATCGATTTCGTATGGTCGGTGATTGCGAATGCGGCTTCTAGGGTCTGGACGATGGAACGGAACGTGTCTCTGTCGCGGCCGGTCTCCTGTGCTGTCGCTTCGATATACGCATCCCTGGAAGCTCGACTCGAGGCTCCGTATATTCCCGCCCACCTCGTAAGCGATGATAGCGTGTTCTCGTCGAGGTTAACCTTCGCCAGCTCCATAACCTGCGCGAGCAGGGGCCCATATACTGCATGGAATCCACTTGGTGAGCCTTGGGACAGCCAGGCCCATCTTTCCATTCCATAGCCTGTGTCCACTGTTCTGATTGGTAGGGCTATGAGTTCTTCTCCTTGGACTTTGTACTGCATGAAGACAAGTGTCGATATTTCTAGTCCTGCTACTATCCCTTCGAGGTCCGGGCCCGCGTTTCCTCCGCCTGACCAGAAGTGTTCTTTGTAAGTGATTGACTCGGAGGGGACCCCCATCACGTCGGACAAGAGTTTGTGGTGGTAGCGGACGGTATCGTCTTTCCAGTAGATTTCCTTGTCCGGATAATTGAATGCGTGTGCTCCTCCCATCTCGAAGATGGACATGTGTCGGCCAGCGGCACCAACCTGTTCGATGTCCGTGAAACGGATGCAGGGCTGGCTGATGACCAGCGGGTTTGCTGGCGGAGGCATTGTCCCTTCTGTCACGTAGGGTTGGAAATCGTAGATCGATGCCCCTACAAGGTAGACGTCGTTACGCCAGCGGGCTACAATCGGGTAAGGCTTGATCCTGGTGTGTCCTCGTTCGGCGAAATAGTCCATGAACTGAATCCTCATCTCCGCTAGGGTGTAGCGTCGTTTTGTGGGGGGAGTTCCGATGAATGAGTATGGTGCACATGGAACCTCGCCGCAAGTATTCTGTTCGGGGGCCCCCCAGTAGTTACTTCCGCATGATGGACATTTTCTTCGGATGAAGCCTATTTCTCTGAAATAGGGGAGGGCGAATTCTTCCGGGTTTATTTCTGGCATCTAGCGTATCCCTCCAAGATTACTCTGGAAATATCGAGGCTTAGCTGGGAAAACTGTTCTAGAGGATTGTCGATTCGAGGAGAAGATAGTGCGGAGCTATACCGCGAACCTCCTTGCTCACTCTCTAACCGAATAGTGCCCCGAGTCCTGCTAGGGCTTCTTCTTCCTTCTTCTTTTCTTCTTCGGCTGGTTTCTTGTCGTCCTTCTTTGCTTCAGTTGGTGCGGCCGGTGCTGCTACTGGTGCAGCCATTGCGCTGGCTGACTTTAGGGCTTCGTCGATGTTAACTTCAGAAAGTGCCGCAACGAGGGCTTTGACCTGGGATTCTTCGGCTTGACTGCCGGCTGCTGTTATGACTTTCTTCACGTTTTCTTCTGTGACAGGCTGCGCTGATGAGTGCAGCAGGAGTGCAGCGTAAACATACTTCACTGGACTTTTTCCTCCTTTCTCAGGATTGATTGGATTTTAGTCGAGCGTCAATTCCTACACTTAAGGGTTTCCGGGTGTCCCGCTAGAAATCTTCTGGTTCAGCACGTTTGCGTTCATCACCGCGCGCCTAAGAACCGGCTCGATGGTACCGCTTTCAAGGAAGCCCGCTTCAACAGCGATCGCTAGCGCTTCTCTCATTCCCTTCCCTAGGATTCTCGGGGCGTTCTCGGGAGTGACGTAGCCTGCGTCGATTGAGAGGCTAAACGCATTACTCACTGCTTGGAAGACGTCGTTTCGATAGGCGCTGATGTCGAGGACCAGATCGCCGGATTTGAGTATGGTTCCATTATCGTATGCGGTAGATAGGGTGAGCCCGGCCTCCATTGGTTTGAGTCCAAGTTTGGAGAGTACTGAGGCCATCTTCGGCGTGATGAGGTCTCCTCTTCTAGCGACCACCGAGTCTCTCGCAACCCAAATGCTCCCCCCTTCGATTCTTGTCTGGACCTTGATTTCTCCGAATTCGCTGATTACTGGGCCTGGTGGCAGTCCAGTGTTTCCGGCCGGGACCATGATCTCACCTGTTGCAATGTCTCCCGCTTTCGCAGGTACTCTGACCTTGCTCTTTTCCAGCAGTATGATCAGAGAGTAAGGATTGACATCAGTGAATAGGAGAATCTTCGACCCTTGGAGATCCTTGACGAACTCCCCCACCCTTCCATGGCCGGACTCTGACAGCTCCACTGACTTGCGCAACAAATTGTTCTTAGTAACCACCATGGCGACTCTGTCCCGAAGACGCTTTCGTAGTTCGTGAATCTGAGATGACCGCACTTTGGTCAGGTCGGCAGCTGCGATGACCGGATACTTCTCCAACAGAGCTTGCAGCTCGGCTATTGCTTCTTTCTTCCAAGCTGCAACTTTTCGGGTCGTCGACATTGTCTTATGCCGCCGTGGTTAGCGGTATCTTTACCAGCGGTCCCATTGAGGCTTTGATCGAGACGGCTTTGATGTTCTTAGGACCTTTCTCAAGCTTCGCCTCCAATCGCGAGATTACCGTCTGGATGTTCTGCACTAGGACATCGTCAGCCATGTCCTCGGTTCCTACTTTGACCTGGATTACAGGCTGATCCTTCATCTTGAGCCGGACATTGCGGCGCTGGCGCTTGATGATATCGTCAATCGGTGCCGTGGGAGGGATAGGTGTTGGCATTTTGCCTCTAGGTCCGAGAATCTGTCCGAGTGTCTTTCCGACCTGCGGCATCAATGGGGCTTCTGCGACGAAAAAGTCGTAGCTTTGAGCTATCTTCCGAGCTTCCTTTTTTGCTCGACCTAGTTTGTCAAGATCTTCGCGTCCGATAACAATGTCGGCTCCTGCGTTCTTGGCCCTAACAGCGAGATCGCCACCAGCTATCACAGCGACTTTCGAATCCTTGTCTGCTGGCGTCGGGAGTTCGAGGTTCTCGTTGATCCTCCCCTCAGGCTTTTTCAGGTCTATCTCGCGAAGCTTGACCGATAGTTCAATGGCCTGTGTGAACTTTCTCTTCTCTGTCTTGCTCCTCACGTCGCCTAGTGCTTTTGTGATTGAATCCTTGGACAAGGGCATCTTACTGTTCTCCTATTGTAATTCCTTTAGCGCCGCGTCATACTGACCCGCATCGAGGTTCTTGATGAACTCTTTCGGTTCCTTAGCGTCTACGGTCACACCCATGCTCACACATGCCCCGGCGACCTCTTTCACGGCCGACTTTAGGGTTCGCGCGTAGCTGTCGGTTCGTTTCATCTGGGCAATCTTCACAATCTGTTCAGGAGATAGGTTGCCGACCTTGGTGGCCTTAGGTGTTGCCGATCCCTTCTCGACCCCCAATTCCTTGACTATCAAGGCTGATGTAGTTGGTGTGCCGATCTCGACTTCGAAGCTTTTGTCTTCGACGTTGACGAGGATCTTTACGGGGACTTTCATTCCCGCGTAGGCTCTTGTGAGCTCGTTGATCTTGTTCACAATTTGCAGAATGTTGACTCCGAGGGGTCCTAACTGGGGACCGAGCGGAACGCCTGCTGTGGCTTTGCCGCCGTCGATTATCGCGTCAACTGTTTTCTTGTCGGCCAGCTTCCTCGACCTCTCCCCGACTTACGAGCTTCACATAGTCCGCATGTACGGTTATGGGCAATGTTGCGAAGCCTTCTTCCAAGAGCTCGATAACGACTTCCTGTTTGACTTTGTCGACGTGCGTGATCTTTGCCTTCAGACCTCTGAAGGGTCCGCCAACAACCTCAACGAGGTTGCCCACGCTAAGCTCTTCGATTACAGGTTTCGTTACTATGAATCGTTCGATGGCCGCGAGGGATACAACGCCTTTTGTTCTGGTTCGCGCGTGTCTTGTCCCAGCTATCGCCTCGTCAACAAAATGTGGTCCCATTGCCTCGACGAAGATGTAGCCTTTGATCACTTCTGGTGCGAGTATTGCCACGATGGGCAGTTTCTTGGGCTGGATCCTGCTGGCCATGAGGTCCACTACGGTTCTTTCTTGCCCGCTGGTTGTGCGGACTGCGTATATCGAAGTCTTCTGAGTTTGGGTGGCCACGATCTTGCCCTTCTATCGTCCTGCGGCAGCTTGGCTAGCCGGCAATTGGTATAGTCCGACTACCCAGAAGAGAATTCTGAGCACGAACCCAATGCCTCCGACAATGGCTACGCCTATCAGGATGATTTTGATATTGAGTTTTGTTTCTTGCCAGTCCGGCTTTTGGGCTACGTGAAAGAGGCGTCTCGCGGATTGAAGGAAGTTTCCAATACCCATGGCAAGCCCTCGATTATGGATCGGACTTCGATGGAGCCGGCCCTTCCTATTTTAACTATGCTAGTGTCATGGCGTTCTTAGCGCCTTTCAACCTCGATCTTCCACCTTTTGACAAGTGAGAGGCGATGCAATGATCGCTGGACCCGAGGAGGCTTCCATTCTAAGGTTGATTATAGGATGAGTGAAAGAAGTCCTCTGGCCGTGTGCAACCTGTTTTCGGCTTCGTCCCAAACCGCTGACTGGGGGCCGTCGATTACGTCTTCGGTTACTTCCTCGCCCCTATGAGCTGGTAGGCAGTGAAGGAATATCGCTCCGTGCTTAGCATGCGAGAGCAGTGTCCTGGTGACCTGGTATTTTGGAATGAACGTCGATAGTCGTGTATCCTTTTCTTTCTCCATGCCCATTGAAACGAACGTGTCGGTGTAAATCGCGTCTGTTCCCTTTACCGCTTCTTCAGGGTCTTCCACAATGCTGACCGATGCTCCGGACGTTCGAGCCGCTTCCTCAGCATGTTTGATCGCTTCTGGGTCGGGGCCATAACCTGGGGGCCTAGCGACTGCAATGTCAACCCCGGTCTTGGCGCAGCCTATCAGGAGGCTGTTGCAGACATTGTTTCCGTCGCCTATGTAGGCTAGTTTTAGGCCTTTCAGTCGCTTCTTGTATTGGATAAGTGTCAGCAGGTCTGCCAGAATCTGGCACGGATGGTGTTTGTCAGAGAGACCGTTGATGACTGGTGCATCCGCATTCTCAGCGAGAAGGACAAGGTCGTCATGCGAGTAGACACGTGCCATTATCGCGTTGACGTACCTGTCCAAGACCTTGGCAGTATCCGAAATCGTTTCTCCTCTTCCCAGTTGCATCTCGTTCCAGCTGAGATAAATGGGATGGCCGCCTAGTTGCGTGACTGCTGTTTCAAAGGAAACCCGGGTCCTTGTTGAGGGTTTCTGAAATATCAAGGCCACCGTCTTTCCTTTGAGTTGTTGTGGAACTCTCGTTCGTCTAGCCAATATCGCAGAGCGCTTTAGGATTAGATCGATTTCCCTTGAAGACAATTCGACTAACGAGAGAATGTCCCTCCCTTTCAGGCCGACCAAGGCTCTAGATACTTCTCCGCGACTGTTTGGCGTCGAAGATTCTCCTCTTATAAGAACCCGCTGACTTGCGCCCTCTTATCGATCTTGGCGTTGAAAAACGAGTTTAAATCTCGCTAATCGTATATTCAACAATTGAACGACATGGTAGACCTAGAAATAACATACTGCCAACCCTGCGGACATCAGCCAAGGGCGATGGACATGGTAAATCAGCTTCTCGCGACCTATGGCATGCCGCTGAACCGGAAACTGACGGTTTCGCTGAAACCAGCAGACAAGGGAGTCTTTGACGTTGTACTTGATGGCCAGCTTATCTTCTCGAAGAACGAGCAAGGTCGGTTCCCGACTATGGATGACGTCAAGAAACAGCTTGACCAGAAGCTTACGATTCCGCTAGAGACCCCGCAATAAATACAGTAAAACCTCTCACCCTTCCTCGCCAAGGTCTCGCCAGGGTACTACACTAGATTCGCTTCATCCCACTAGGTTTCTTACGATAGTCTGGGGCTGGAATGGCTCCAGATCATCGTAACCCTGGCCTGTCCCGACCATTGTCACGGGCCGACCCATTATGTAGGACAGGGATATCGCGTTACCGCCTTTGACGTCGGCGTCGAGTTTCGCGAGGATTATCCCATCAATCTTAACTGCTTGGGAAAAGACCTTACCCTGCTCCACTGCATCGTTTCCAGTGAGGGCATCAACCACCAGAATCGTCAAGTCTGGTTTCGTAACTCGGACGATCTTTCTCATCTCTTCCAACAAGTTCTGGTTTGTTTGCATCCGGCCCGCGGTGTCTATTAGAACCGCGTTTATCCCATGCGCTCGTGCGTAGTTGACTGCGTCAAACGCCACAGCAGCTGGATCAGCGCCGTATTGATGTTTTATCATTCTTACTCCAATCCTTCTCGCATGCTCTTCAAGCTGTTCTATTGAACCCGAACGGTATGTGTCGCTTGCAGCTAGTATGCATGTCCGGCCTTTCTTCTGGAGAATGTGCGCGAGTTTTGCGATGCTTGTTGTTTTCCCCGTTCCATTGATGCCTACAAACACGATTATCGCCGGCTCTCCAGCGTTCCTTTTCTTTTCAACTAGCTCGAAGATGTCGAGTCGTCCAGCTCCATCTAGCACTGATAATAGTACGTCGCCTAAGCTGGAACTCGTCTAGAACTTTGTCCAGATCCTTTCCTTGGAGCTCTGCCTTGGTTACGCGGTCGTAGAAGCTGGAAAACTGGGCTCTGAGTTTGTCAAACAATCTCTACCGGCCCACCGCCTTTCCTGCGAGCTAGATCCTCCAGGCGGGCTCTGTAGTCCTCGGTTTGGTTAATGATCTGGTTCAGCTGTTGTGTAACGTTGATTCGTGCCTTGTCCAGATCGGTCGCTCTCATGTTGAGATCCTTAATTGACTCCTCTACTGGTTTTTCCAAACAGACGCCCGCCCCAACTCCGATTATGATGTGCTGAGGGTCTTCGAGCTTCGCTTTGACAAAAGAGCCCGAGCCTATTGGAATCAGCATCTCGACGTCCTTTCCGGACTCTTTCGTGCCTTCTAGAGTTTGCTTGGCGGTCTGGGTCTCGGAGAGAGCGCCCGTGACAATATCGAGTCTTGATGAGAGAACTCTGGCCGAGCCTTCTAGCATTCTGATCTCGACAAGTAGCTGGCGCATTTCCTCGTCTAGGTTTCGAGGTGCCGCCATCTGCTTCTTCGAACTCGCCATCAGACTGCCTCTGGTTCAGGTAATTCCTCAATCTGTTTGACTGTTATTTCGAACCGTCGTGCTTTGTGACGGCTCCCCATGTCAGAATAGAGGTGTTGTAAGGCGTCTTCTTTTTTGACCGCCCTGATATCCTTGGTGAAGGGGAGTTTGTCTCCCCCCTTGCGCAATTCTCCCGTTATCTTGAATCGTCTCACTTGACTCAGTGTGGTGGCCTTTTCCTAGAATATCCGAGTTTGCGAGTGGGCGGTACTTAACCTAATCCGTTTGGAAAGCGTTGCTTAGAGTAATGAGTTCGGAGCCCAGTGTATGGGATCCAACTATTGCGCCTCTGGAGTTTACCACCAGTCCGGCTTTGGGGTATGGAACCCCAGAGTTGATGGTCCCTTTTGACACGGGAACGCCGAGAACATCTGAGATGGTCCTACTCTCATTGTCGGTAATTATTGGATTCACTAAGACTCCCTTGTTTGAAGCTGTTGCCAATGCGCCAACGTGGGGAAGTCCTCCTATTGTGGAAGGCCGGACAGGGACTTTAAGCGTTTCTTCGAGTTCTCTGATTGTACTATGTTTGAGTCGTGGGTCGATTATGGCACCATGGTCGTTGCAGAGTATTATGTTGCCTAGTGCTGTTCGGTGACATAGATTCCGACAAGTCTGGATTCTGCGATTCCCACTGAACAGGGTTCTACTCCCAGTGTGTCGTGGAAGCTGCTGATCTTCTTGTGAGAAATGCCGGCTGGCAAGATTGCTATATTGTCGTTCGCGAAGGAGAAGATTCCGACGTTCGGATCCCCGAAGATGTCAGAGAGAATGACAGGCACTATTCATTTTCCCTCACCCGGAAACACGATAACTTTGCCTTCTTTGTCTTTGACAACGCGAATCCTAATCTTTCGTGGGGGTTTGCTGATTCCTCTATTCCAGAGAAGACTGTTTGTCTCCTCGCTTAACGAGACGTTATCGGTTTTCATTCTTTGGGCAGCATATTGTCTGACGTATCTTACCGCCCTAGGCGTTCGTTTCTCTCTCGGAGCTGTCCAAATACGACGTAGATTGAGGTCGTAAAATTTCTCTTCAACGATCTCTACCTCCTCTTCCTCAGCAGCCTCTTCAACTCCCGGAGTTTCTGGGGCTTCGGGTGCCTTCGCCTCTGATCCTAGCCCTTCCGTTTCCTCTTCTGTCGATTCTGCTTTTCCGGCCTCGGGCTTAGCGAGATCCGTCTGTGTAGACGGTTCTATGTCAGCATCGTCTTCAAGCGCGACTTCCTTTTTCGTCATCTACATTACACTTTGATCTTCGTTTCTCGCCAGTGTCGCTGCTTCGGGTTTCTCCTGACTTTGCCCTCAGTCTTGGCTACTACCCACGAGGGAACGGCTTGAGCTTGTTTCAGAGCATGCGATAGATGCTTCTTCTTTCCTGAAGGTTTGTGGCGTGCCATCTTATGCTCTCCTGATCTTGATCTCCTTTTTCTGCGATTGTAGCTGGACCAGTGTTTTTTTCAGTTGTTCATCCGTGATCTGTGTTTGAAGCCGTCCTGACTGAGCGAGCTGTATGAGTTGCATTTCCAATTCCTCGGCGAACTCGGGTTTGACCATTCGAATATTGGCGAGCCGCTGCCTTGCTTCCGGCGTGAGGATTTGGCGAATGATTGATTGTTTCTGACGCTCCACTTGTTGCTGAGCCTGTGAACGACGTTGTTCATCGTAGGCTGACCTTTGCATCTCGGCCATTCTTCGTCGACGTAATGCTTCAAGCTCTTCGTCCGTGTAGTCTCCATTGGACATTAACTTGGGGCCTCTTGAGGCCGGGTTTTCAATTCCTTGGCAACTTCAGCTGCTGTGCGGTTTAGGAGCGCGATTCCTTCCCTCGTTAGCTTGCGGCCTTTCTTTCCATCCACTACGACTAGTTCTGCCTTCTGAAGCTGTTGAAGCGGTTCCCTTATGGCCGAACCTCCCGCGGGTACATGATGAGCCGGCCGGTTCCCGTGGCTCACACGTCCTCCATACTGAACGCGCAATCGGGAAACTCCGACGGGGCCTCGGACATACATTTTTCGGAGGAGCGAGGCACATCTGAAGTACCACCAATCCGGGTTCTGTGGAGGCCTCTCCTTGTGAGCTCCAGTAATGTCGCTCACGCTCTCTTTCAGGTGCTTGGCTAACCTATCGATCAGTTCCTCGGCGGGAACTTCGAAGACCGTGGGCAATTCTGTTAATGTCCTCAGTAGTTCTAGATTTTCGTCGGGAAGGCGAGGGTAGCGTAATATAAGGCTTCATCGAAAAAATGTGGCGGTTAACCTAGTTTTCTATACGGATACCTTCGACTTGCACCACAGCCGAGACAAGAAATGATGACTCTAGAATTGATAGGCCGAAGCCTGATTCGTGCGTTCTTTCCCAGAACTAGGGGCTGGCCGCAGTTCTTGCAAAGATAATGTTTTTTCTCTCGTGGAATCCTGACCTTAGTCCGCTTCGAAATCTTCCTGGCGAGTCCAACATATCTCTTAGATAACTCGACATCCTTCGCAAGGATTTCTTCCGCCTGACGGAGAAGAATATCTATCCGTTCACGCGCGACCGTTGCTACGGCCGACCGCATCTTTCCGTAGTTTCGCCTTGTGGGCCTATTTCCCATGAAACTCATAACCTAGCTCTAGCAACGAATGACTGGTCCGCGTTGGTCCTGTCACTAATTCTCGCAGAGTCCTCGATAGAACTTGTGCCTAATGAACTGGTCGACCACCCCGCGATCTTAAGTTGGGCGCACAGGAAAAGAAAAGACCCCCACTCCCTGGTATTAGACCAGACCTATCATCACTCGGCCATCCTCCGGCTGGGACCCAGTGGAACTGGGAGGGGGCGTCCAGACATTCCCCATCTCTCTTTGCTGCTTGCACTAGGTTCGCCCCTTAACCTGACAGGTGGATTGAGATGCTACGTGCATACGAGAGATAACAATATCATTAAAGTCGATTCGAAGGCAAGGCTTCCGAGGAACACTGACCGATTCACATCACTACTCGAACAACTCTACCAAGAAAAGGCCGTTCCTCCTACGGGGCGTCCGCTTATGTCGATTGAGCCCGGGTCCCTTGGAGATCTACTTAGCGAAATATCAGGAGTGGTCATAGCGCTAACAACAGAGGGGCTCCCCAAACGCATGGACGAAGTAGCTTCGAGATTGGCAGAACTACACACTCCTGTGTTGTTGGTAGGAGGGTTTCCAAGAGGACACTTTTCCAAACACGCCCTCTCCAAAGCCCAGCAATCCTACCGAATTCATGATCAGGGTTTAGAGGCGTGGACAGTTGTCGCGAGAGCAATCTACGACTACGAGAGAGAGACTGCGTCGAGAGGAACTTTTCCCAAAACTAGCCTTATGTAGACCAGGTCCGAATTTCTCTCTTGAATGGTCTAGACTGATGTCCTCCGATTTGGAACTTCAGAGACAGAAGCGAGCTCTGGAACTCCGCCGGAGATTGCTACAGTCCCAGAACAAACCGACCGCAGCTCCACCGCCAAAACCGGCAGAACCTCCGCGAGACATCGTTCGGAAAGTCCTAGCCGGCAGGGGTGCCGAAGTGATGGAGACTGCGCGTAGATACTATCCTGCTGAAATCGAGCGGTTGGAGTCAAGTATCGCTTCCCTTGTCGCCGAAGGAAGGCTGAGAGGTCCCATATCGGGAGAGGAGTTGTATGCATTCCTCCGGAGGCTCGGGATGGCATTTAGCATGGACGTGAAGATTAGAATAAAGGAACACGGCGAACTCAAGAGCATCGAAGAGAAACTTCGGAAATCGTCGAGTTAGCATCCGTCTCGGGAGTCTTCACGGATTCTTCGTCGAGAGTCCACGTGGACCATAGTACTCTAGGCATGGTTTGATGGGCACGGAAGACATTTTTTCGTTCCGCCCGTCCTAAGGCTTGTTCGTCCTTGGTAACGACCGCAGGCGCCTTCAACGTTCCGCTGAAGTGTACACCCGAAGAAACTAAGCATTTTGTCGAACCGGCTATGAGAGAGGCTGAAGGCTCTAACTTTACTGGAGCATTGGAGGTTGTCAACGACGGATTGAACGCCCATCCCGCTTCCGAAGGGCTTCTCTTTCTCCGATCGTATTTCTGCTACAAGATTGCAGATAGCATAAGCAGTGAGCTCAGCGCGCTGCCGAAACCAATTCAGCCGTTAGCAGAGGGTGTACTGATGGTTGATGGCGCAATGACAAACCAGATGCTTGGTCGATTCCAAGAGATTGTCAAAGTTCTAGGAGACGCTGAGGAGGCGATCAACGAGATATTGCAGGTGAACCCCCATAACAACGAAGTTACCGCCTTCAGAGCCTACATTGACAGCAAGCTGCAAAAGCTGGGGCAAGAGTCCGAGAATATGCGGATGACTTTCACAAACACCCCTAACATCGCAGGCAATTTCTGCGTGGGATGCAGGAAGAATATTTCGTTCGACACACAAACGGTCGTGTTCCGGAAAACCTCCTCTACACAACTAGAAGTTTGGCATCTCCCATGCTTCAAGCAGCTGGGCAACAAGAACTAGACTAACTTGGTTATTACTGTAGGCAGCGGGCCGTGAGCCGATTCAACGAATAGCTTGGTTCCTTCCTTGGCAAAGTCTCGCTGGGCATAACCCAGACCTACGACGGCTTTCAGTCCGGGGGAGTATGCAGCGCTGGTGACGTATCCTGCTTCTTTGCCGCTTGCCTGAAGCTTCGACTTTTGGCCCGGTATGTGATCAGAGTCGGTTTGAAACTGAATAAGGTTCTTGTTTACCCGGCCAATGTGAGTAGCTCGGGCCACAACCTCCTGACCGAGATAGCATCCCTTAGTGAAACTGATAGCATCTTTGTATCCAGCTTCCAGGATTATCGTGTTCTCGTCTACGTCGACCCCATATTTTGGGTATCCTGCTTCAAGCCTGAGAATTTCTAGCGCATCTTGCCCTACTGGGGTGACTCCTTTGAGGAGGAAGCCTTGCCAAACTGCCTCAGCCTCGTCATTTGGAATTATCATATCGTATCCAGATTGACCGGTCCGGTCGCGAACGACGATCATGGTAGGGCCTATCATCAGGTGCTGCAAGGGCTTCATGTCTGCGAATGCTGTCCCGAACAACTCTTTCGCGTTCTCAGTCGCTTGCGGCCCTTGCATTGTTAGGTGAACAAATTCAGAGGTGATGTCTTTGACTTGTACGTCCTCGGTAATGATGAAGCGGTCGAAGGTATCTCTAGTCCTGGCTGCTGGAGCATCACCGGTGTCGATGAAAAGATCATCTTCTCTTGCATAGAGGTAGAGGTCCGCTAGGACTCTGGCTCTTGTGTTGAGAAGTGCTGAGCGGACGCCTGTCCCTTCGTTCAGCTTCAAGACTTCGTTAGTGAGTAGTCCGTTGAGGAAGGGTAATCTGTCCTTACCTGTTATTCGTAGTAGACCGAGGTGTGAAAGATCAGCTAGACCTGAATGGTTTCGGACGGCCCAGTATTCTTCAGCTGGACTAGTGTAGGATAGTGGAATCCGGCTTTGTTCCAGCTGGGCGCCCATCTTCTCATGATGCAGAACCAGAGGATTGGACATGCCACTTTACACGGTTCCAGTCGCGGGTAATAGGATTGAGCCCATGTCGTTCACCTTTGGTTTGGAATATCGTCAGCTATTTTTCTTGATGGTGCGGCCGCCGGGATTTGAACTCCCGAACCGCTGTCAAGGCGGTTTCCCGGGTCGTCAGCGTTCTGCTAATCCTAGGATTGGCAGGCTGATATCATAGACCAGGCTAGACCACGGCCGCACAAAACGAACTCCAAAGCTACCGGTCATTTAAAGACTGAGCAAGCTGAGGAGCCACGAAACTGGGATTTCTCCATCGTGCACGCCGACCTTGTGCCATGTTCCATTGTCTTAAATAGAAAAATAGGCTCTTGCCCGATTTCAGAAGGATCTCAACTTTGAGCATCCCACTCGAGAACCTGAGGCGTGACCTACGAACACGGCTCGAAAGCGACAAGCAGATGTCAGGCGCTTGGGCGATCGTACCGTTACTGCCGACAATCGTGGGGATAGCTATCACTGCAATCGTTTTCGCGGTTATATTCAGCTCCCTCGCCAACATTCCCCGGACAACCACCCCTACAAATTCAACAGTCACGACAATAGGGCCCCTAATCGCGGCCCTCATTGGAGCAATAATCCTCGCGTATCTTACCTATTTCATCCTGCTCATCTTAGTTATCGTTCTGATCTTCAAACTAGTGAGTCGTCGCAACAACCACTTCAACCGGCAAATTCTTCTCCAAGAAGATTTGGTAAGCATGGCGAGGGAGCTGGCGGCTAAGAAGGGTGTTGACGTCTCGATTCTCCTCAACAATATGGAAAGAAGTGTGAGAGAGGCGCGGCTGGAGGAGACGGAGAAAAACGCCACACTGTACGCGATACTCGGCGGCATCGTCTGGATCTACGCGGCCTACTTTCTGATGAAGGACTTCTTCAAGCATGAGAGAAGAGAGGACCTATTCATCAATGATATGCTTAGGACCTTCAATGCTCTCGGAGTATCAATTAACTTCCCTTACCGAAATCCGCCGATACCAGACCGAAGTTTTGCTCTCTACTTTGTATTGACACTGATAACTGGAAGCATCTTCGGCGTATACTGGGTCTACGTGCTAGTCACTGACCCTAACAACCATTTCCGTCAACAGATGCTGATGGAGGACACGATTATGGCTCAGCTCTCCTGGACCTCTCCGACTCCTTCGCCCACTCCCTCCGCACTGCCCAGCTAAACTGAACTGGTCAAGCTGGCGTTCGCGGGTGGCTTTCTCCGACTCTCCCAGCCGCGAGGTAGGATTCTCGACGTTGGTTCAGATGCGAACGACGACGGATCTAGCAGTTTCGGTTTCATGGTTGCTCATGCCGCTGATGAGTTATCTGCTGTGGGCGGGTTTTGTGGTCGCCTGGTGGGCCGCTGGCGCGGGAGTTGGAACCATCAATCTAACTCTAGTAGTTAGCGGGCTGGGAATTGTGGGTCTGGCAGCTTCGGCGGCAGCGTCACACGTGGTCTTTACCCTAGTGAATAGGCTGAATATGCATTCCACTAGAACGAGGGCTCTATTTCGGAAGACGATCAGCGAACTTGAGTCGAGGATAGGAACCGCGGGCCAAAGTGCTCTTCTTCCCTTGAGTTCTGCTCAGGAGGGCTTCCACAGGCTCTCTCGTGGAGAGCGTGAAAGGAGCGCAGTGCTTTGGGCGCTACTTGCCTCAGTTCCAATTATCGGCTGGATTTTTCTGCTCGCTGCATTATGGTTCCTCTCACAAGATATGGCAAAACACAATCGTCTGGAGGAGTTAGTTCTTGAGGATGTGGACAGGACAATGAAGGGAGCTGGGTTGCAGGGCGTCTCCGCCAAGCATGCTCCAATTGGATCGCGCGATGTATTGGGAATAGCTGTTGTCGTTGTTTCGTTGGTCGAACTCTTGTCGGTGTTTCTTCTCGGCCTAGCCGGCTGCCTGACGCTGATCTATCTGACCGTTGGCGCGTTTTCTCTGGTCTGGTTGGACTTATCCATGAGAGATCCAATCCCGCATTTCGTTTTCCACTCTCAGTTCGAACCCGAAATCCTTCGGTCTCTGCCCGATGCCAGTGCTAAGGCCGGCGCTGTTAGAGGTGAGTAGATTGGCGAGAAATGCTCTGTTCGGTTTGAAGAGAATACTCTTCGATAGGATCTTTGAGAGATCCTTCTGGACCTGGAGAAAACATCCCGCGATAATCATACCAACGATGCTGGGATCGGCTTTGCAGGTTATCCTTCAATCTATCGTAACACTTGTGATAATGCTCCTCTTGACCAGCTGGGCTTTTTCGGGCTCGTTGTCAAGGGTTCTTGAGGTATATGGCAGCTCTGGGTTGTTGGGAGTGCTTCAAGATCCAACGTTTTCTTTGACAATCGTACCGGTAGTCGTGGTCATGCTGGCGGCGCTAGTTCTTGTCGCGATCGTCGGAGCTGGCTATGTCTATTCTTCCGAGTACGGTATCTACGTCGAGGCGTGGAGTAAGGATAGTGTCCCGGTCAAGTCTGTTCTGGAAAATGGTTCTCGAAGATGGAGAGCGATGGCCTGGACCTTGTTTCTCTCTAATCTGATTACTTGGGGTCCTGCGGCCATAGGCTACGCGCTGATAATTGCATCCGCGTCAAGCATCAAGAGCGTGGCCGGATTGATCGGTTTTTTCACCGCGATTAGCGTGTTTCAACCACTTCTCTTTGCGTCGTTGATACTTTCAGTATTCACCGTATACTCGTATCCTGCAGTGGTCGTCGATCACGTCTCTGGTTTGAAAGCTGTTCGTTATAGCTTTAGAGTGGCGTCCCACAATCTCGGAATCACGCTGACCTACTCGCTTGTCCGGATAATCTTCCAAGGATTACTCCTTCTCGTCGTCTTTTTCGCGGGATCGATCGGGCTGCCGCTGACGTCGCTTATCACGGTGACTCTCAGTTTCCTCTTGACGCCGATCCTTCATCTTACGAAGACGATGATCTATTACTATGCTGGACCAGCGGTTCCCGAGATGCCCTTCCAGCTTTCCAGCCCGATATGGCAGGACGTTTTCCGACGATTGCCTAGGGCGGCTTGGGTTAAGATCAGAACCGGGCTCTCGGAGGGTTTCAGATTTGTCATAGGACCAAGGAATCTTCCCTTCCACATTCTCTCGACGCTCGCGTTCGCGCTTGGAATCTACATGGGCTATTACGTGTCTGTCAATGGAGTGGCAGGTTTCTTTCTCAGCTTAGGCTACAGGCCGGGGCACGGTAACAGTCTGCTGGCACAACTCCCTGTTCCTGCACTTCCTGTTCTTGGTATCGATATTTTTCTCAACAACTGGCTCGTTTCTATAGCCACGGCGCTGTCCGGGTTGGGGTTTGCTGCTCCGAGCTTTGTCACGATAATGTTCAACGGGTTCATTCTCGGGGTGCTCTGGGCGCCGCAGTTGTCGCCGAGCCTGACAATGTTTCTAGCGGCGATCTTGCCGCATGGAATTATTGAGATTCCCTCGTTTGTCTTGTCAGGATCGGTTGGGATCAGGTTGGGTTATGCAGCTTGGAAGGCGAGGTTCCGGCGTGGCCCGGAGAATGATGAGTATCTCTCAAAGACCCTGAGGTTGGCCGTGTACGTTGTTGTCGGTCTCGCGCCTCTCTTCCTCATTGCCGGCTTGATAGAGGCAGATATTACGCCGTGGATCATGCGAATGTTGGGCTGGACCTTCTAACTAGGTTGTTTAGGCCGGAACACAATTTGCCAGTCTTCTATATCGATGGTCAGAGTCAAGGGAACGAGCAAAATAGCCTGCCTCGGAAGGCGAAAATTGCAATTGCCTACGCGGAGTCCGATACGGTTGACCATGGAAAATTCAGAATCTACTGGCAGCCGATCGGAGACAGAACTAACAACGAGGCAGAGTACTACGCGTTGCTCAAGGCGCTAGAGTTGATTGCGGAGAAGACGACCGGAAAAGTTCCAGGTAACATCGGTGAGGCGCTCGTTCGTTCGGACTCAAAGCTTGTAGTAAACCAGGTCAATGGAGAGTGGCGGGTTGAAGACGAGAAGCTCATAGAGCTGAGCGAAAAGGCGAGGGATCTGATCAAGGACCTAGGCTCTATACGATTGGAATGGGTTCCAAGAGATGAGAATTATGCTGGTCTATGGCTGGAGGGGAAGCTGAAGCCGTTCAGTGTCGAGCAATTACGCTGGTAATCAAGACAAGCATTCAGGTCTTATGTGACGCGTCCGGGGTCCGACTCTGGTCGAGAAAAAGGTTCTATGACCATGAAGGATAGGGATCACCATTCTCATATCGCCGGAGGATTTAGTGTTAACGTGAGGCGAGCGCGACCGGTCTGTCGAGCTGTTTCTGGGCTCGTAGATTGATCTTGGAGGATCGTGGGTAGACTTGGACAAGTTTTCTACTATTCGAACAATCAAGTTATCCTACAAGATCGATCAGGTGGAGAACGGCTGGACGGTAACGACCATGGACGGAACGGTCTTCGTCTTCCCCGATGCTAGGGAGATGACCGAATGGTTCTGCATGGTTGTCGGTGTTCCCTTCCAATACAAGAAGATGGAGCTGGACCCGTTGGAAGAGGAGATTCGGAAGCTTACGAAGGCTACAGCCAGCCTCCTAGCTTGACACTTTCAGGGCTTCTGGTCGGGTACTGGAAAATAGATATTGTCGATTGCCATTGACGATCGCTAGAAGGTCGTAGTCTTGGCGAATGTTCCTTCTGACATTGTCCGTGTTCTCGGTCCCGGCGAGCAGGTTGAATTGTACATTCAGCAGAAGATCTATCATCCAAAGATCAATATTGACTCTGTGGTCTTGACTTCGCAGCGGATTATTCTGCGTCACCCGCATGAGCTGGGGTTGAAGAAAGACTTTACCGATTTCAACTATACAGATGTGGCGAACGCGATTCTTGACAAGGGAATACTGAGATCGACTGTTAAGATTACATTGAGGTTTGGGGGTGACCCGTTGAATCTCAATGATCTTCCGAATAGTGACGCGGAGAAGGCTTACGGGATCATACGATCGAATATTTCACGTTTCCAGACGCCCTTCTCGACAGGCTACGCGGGGATGGCGCCGGTGATGCCGATGGGCGGTATGGTCCAGCAGCAGCCTCCTCAGATACAGGGAATTGTCTGCGGTAAGTGTGGGGCGCGGAGTGCGGCTGGGACAAGGTTTTGCGGGTCCTGCGGCAAAGCCTTCTAGACAACTTCGAGCTAGACTAATCGGATTGCCGGGCCTTCCTACCTCAGCTTGGATGTCAATTTTCCATATTCTTTTGGACGGGATTGGTCAGCACTCTCGATTACTCTGAGCGTTCTCGCGAGGAACGCTTGTTCTTCCATGTCTGTTGATAGTAGTATTTTCCAGTGGACTCTCTCTTTTTCATGGCACAGTCCGCAGAGGAAGAGGTTGGAGTCGTCGGCCTTGTCCACGTCTTCGAGGTCTCTTCGACACTCAGCGCAGATCATACGTAAATGATGATTGGTCGCCGGATAAGTAGAGTAGAGCGGGAAGAAAGCATCGCCGCTCCTCTTTCAAGGTAACTGCGACGGTTGGGACTCCGGGCGACAAGTCACGCTCGTGTCTGCGGCGACCCGGTGGAGGTGGGAGGGACGCCACGCTTTGCACGGAGGTCCGTGCTCGCAACTACGTCTTATTGTAAAGAGAAAAAGGGGTTTGTGAATGGGTTTCTCGTGTAGGCTTGTCTTAGAGTTGTACGCAGCGGCCCAGCAGTATTTGATCGCTGACTGGCTGGCCGCGTCCGTCCAGGAATGTCAGGAATATCCATGGGTTTCCTCCTGCTCCTCCGAGAGGGGGTTGTTTGGCGAACTGAATTGTCTGTCCTGCTGGGATTAGTACGACGCTTACAGCTGTGGGCTGTGTATTCTGGTGGGGTCCGCCTACTGGGTTGTCGTTGTTGCTGAAGATGATGTTGGCGTTGATCCCGGTTAGTGATAGTTGTCCGCTCAGGGTTATGGATGAGCCGTGGTTGTCGCAGCTTCCGGCCGAGACTTGAGCTGTGGCGGTTGCTGGAATGGATAGGTCAACGGATGTGCTGAAGAGTCCTTGGACGCAACGTCCGAGGAAGATCGTGTCGGAGAGAGGGTTGTTGTGGTTGTCGACGAACTGTATGGAGATGAAGGGATTCCCGCCTGTTCCGCCGAGGACAGGTTGTTTGGGTATTGTCACGCTTTGGCCTGCGGGTATCACAGTTGCTGTTGCGGTGGATTCGACTGTGAATGTGTGGGTTCCGGCGAGGTTGTTTTCGAACAGGAGTTGGACGCCGATTCCTCCGACGGTCATTGCTCCTTGGAGGGTGATCTGTGGTCCGGGAGAGTTGTCGCAGCCGGATGTGGTCATGGAGGTCTGGACGTGTACTGGTGTCTGGAAGGTTGTGCTGGCTGTTGTTGTTGCGTGGGCAACGCTGGTTATGCCGAGGACGGCTAGCACCAGCGCTACCATTGCTGTCTTCTTCAACATGTTTTTCGAAAAAACCTACCGGTTGAGTTACTATATCATTCAACAGATTTGAACAGGCAGAAAGATTGAAGGAGACTACGAGAGATCTCGGAGGCTTGCGGCGAACATATTCCGAGCGTCTCCGTTGGGAGATATTTTCGATGGTCCAGCGACGCGGTGATATGGCTGGGATCTGGTCATTGAAACGATTACGGCGCGTTTGTCGGGTCCCAGGAGTTTCGAAAGTTCTCGTCCAGCGAGTCGAGTATCCGCATATCCTCCACTGTGAGGTTGTAGTCGAACACCTGACTGTTCTCTCTGATCCTCTCTTCCCGGACCGATTTGGGTATGGTTACGAGGTTGTGTTGGAGGCTCCAGCGTATCAGGACCTGAGCTGGGGTCTTGTCGTGTTTTTTGGCGATAGACTGGATTTTTGGATGGTTCAGCTTCTCGCCCTGCGTCAGGGGACTGTATGCTTCGAGTTGGATCTTGTTCTTCTCGCAGTAGTCCAGTAATTGTTTCTGATAGAGGAAAGGGCTGAACTCCACCTGGTTTACCATCGGACCGATTTCCGATTTGTCAAATAGCTCTGTAAGATGCTGGATTGTGTAGTTGCTGACACCGATGGATCTACATTTTCCATCCTTCAACAACTGTACCAGAGCTTGCCAGCTCTCGTTTCTGATTTCTGGGACGGGCCAGTGGATTAGGTAGAGGTCGAGATATTTTAGTCCGAGTCTTTTTAGGCTCTGATCGCAGGCTCGGAGAGCGGATTCGTATCCGTGGTCGCTGTTCCAGAGTTTGGTGGTTATGAACACGTCTTCGCGTTTGATGCCGCTTTTGCGGAGTGCGGTGCCGACGTCTGATTCGTTGTTGTAGATCCGGGCGGTGTCGATGTGGCGGTAGCCTATCTTCAATGCGTACTCCACGGCTCTCTGGGTTGTCTGTCCTGGTGGCGACTGGTATACTCCGAGGCCGACGCGTGGAATCATGATTCCATTGTTGAGCTTGGCGAGCGGCTCGACTGTGGCTTGCATATGGTCCCGGAGAACATTCAGGGTTCCACTTCAACCTTAATTCCGGAGAAATTCCCGGAGGAGGCGTTCTTGGAAAAACCGTTCATGTGACGCACGCAGGGGTTACTTTCACTTGCGTCCGGCGGGGCCGGCTCTCGCACACGGGGGTCCTGCAAAAGTTATACGAATTTATTTTCCAGATCCTCTTTCTGTCTGAAACCGATTCGGGCTTGTTTTCTTGAGGAAGCGGTGTTCTGGGCTTGTCTCGGGTTTCTCGATACCCGTGTGTTCCCCTTGGGATCAGCGTGGGTTTTCCTGTTCTGGAAATCGTCGGCTTGGATCCGAAATCAGGGTTGAAAATGGGCTTATCTGGGCTGTGCTTTGCCGCGAATGAACCTGTTCGCCGCGGTTGGCGCCAGCGCTCTTTTCCCAGTGCAAACGTCCTTGTGAATCTTCTCATAGAAGAACCGATCAAAGGTCTCCCCACACTTCTCACATGTCGCCTTTCGAGACTGGTGGGTGGACTTGAAGGGGGACTTCTTCATCGGAGCGTTGCCCATTATCGGTCTTCTTGCCGGTGGGCATTGTATCCTCTAAATCTTACGGGAGACGCGTATGATACTCGACCCAGTACAGGAGGCTAACGAAGGACTCTTGCTGCGGGGTTGGGGCGTTTTTTAGGATCGGTGACCTATCCGTTTGACGGAGACCCTTCCAACAGCGTGATAGATGATGCCCTTGCAGGGAGAGATCCTGTTCGTATGCGTCGAGAACGCGGGTCGCAGCCAAATGGCTCAGGCTTTTGCGGAAAAGCTGGGGTTGAACGCTTCTAGCGCTGGAACGATTCCTTCCAGCCGCGTTAACCCGGTGGTGGTAGAAGCGATGCGAGAACGGGGAATAGATCTTTCCCGAAGATCGCCGAGGATGCTGACAGCTGACATGATTAGCCAAACGCGCCTCGTTGTCACGATGGGCTGCTCCGTCGAAGAAGCGTGTCCCAAGCCGATGCTTGCTGCGATGGAGAAGAAGCTGGTGGACTGGCACTTAGACGATCCGAAGGGCAGATCGATTGAGGAGGTCCGGAGGATCAGAGACGAGATCGAAAAGAGAGTCCGAGAGATTGCCAGAAAAAGAGTAACCGTCTACTAGCCCGTTCGGGCCAATACTTTCAGCCGTAGATATTTCAAAGGCCTATTGACTAGGTGGAGAAGAGCATGAGTTCTGTTTCCCAGGTCCGGATAAGGGCGCGGCTGGCCAAGCCCCCGGAATATGTGCTGGTCAAGTTTGCGCGTTATGAGCGAGACTTCTTTCTCGGTTATGCCAATTTCATCCTCGCACTGATACTGTCCCAGGAGATCAGAGAACTGTTGAGCAACCTAGTTTCTGCCGAGGGCATTCGTTCTGACCGATCGATTGACCTGCGCGTGATGATCTTTCCAGCCAAACAATTGAGACGACAACCCTCCCGAATACTGTACGGAAGCTACAGTCACTCCTTGGCGCAGATCAGCCTCTACCCGCTGAGAATCAGCAAGGACAGGATTAGGAGGGAGGGTACCGCACTGTTCGCGAGTCATCTTAACGATCTTTCAATTGCGCAGAGGAAGCTTATCGGCGAGATCGCCTCCGCGGCCATCTCCACTCTCATCCACGAGGTCTTGCATGTGAAGTTCCAACAGAGAAGCCTTGCCCGGTATGTCGAGGAGGGAATGGTGCAGAGATTGGAGAGAACGTACATGAGACAATGGGCAGACAAACTTGATGTGGTCCTCAAATCCCAGTTTCAATCAAGCGGATCATATGTTCCGGAGACCATCGGCCGGTAGCCTGTCCAGTATGGATGAAAACGTGGTCGACGGTAACCTTATAGTATCGTACCGCATCTATTGTATACTTGAAGGATGACTTAATGGAAGTTCTGACGACCAGAATCCCGGAAGACCTTCTCAGGGACATTCAGCAGATAGAGAAAGACGAGAGGTCAGAGAGAGCCGAGGTGGTGCGGAAGCTGCTTGACACGGCGGTGCAAGAATGGAAGATGACTAAGGCGCTCAGGATGATATCAGAGGGACGATGGACGGTCAGGCGGGCGGCCAGGTTTGCCGGAACGAGCTACCATGAGATTCTGGAGAAGATGACCGACCGAGGCGTCGACTCGGGCCCAGCGCTGAGGGACTTGAGGGACGCCCTTGATCGTAGTTGACTCAGCCCCTCTTATCTACCTGAGTAAGATGGGCCGACTTGACCTTCTCAAGAAATTGTACGGCAAGATCGTGATCCCGCAGGGAGTCTGGGATGAGGTGGTCACGGAAGCTCAGGGAAGACCAGGCGCTAGCGAACTCGAAACGGGAGTAAGCGAGGGTTGGATCAAGGTCGAGAAGGTTACGCTACCGAAACGTCTGCTGGATGAGGGGGCGGAGGGAGTGGATGCAGAGGTCATAGCTTTGGCCAAGAAGATGAGCCTACCCCTTCTTACGAACGACCGGGCCTTAGCTACCATAGCTCGCACGGCCGGGGTGGAGGTGAGGTGGCTCACACAAGCTGTCATTGAGGCATCGAGAACGAGAATCCTCTCTACTCGCGAAGCCCGCAGTCTCCTTAGAGACCTAGTGAGAGCGGGGCTCAGAATAAGATCGGAAGTCTTGGCGGAAGCGGTACACATGATAGAGGATCGCGACTAGCTGAAAGCTCCGACCCAATCCCTTATGGCTGAAGTCTCCTATTTCACAGAAGTGTCCCGGGCGTGAACCATCATATCTGGTGAGGCTCAGCGTCCCCGGCCTCGCATCCAGTCTCTATCGGATCTGATCTTCGGCCTAGCCCTATCGATCGGCGCGCTCAACCTGATATCAAGCAAGCCAGCTGACACTCAGGCTCTATTCGGAAACATTGCGACCTTTGGCTTCAGCTTTCTCATCCTAATCTTCGTCTGGTTCCGGTATACGGAAACCATGTCAGTCCTTCCTGTTGAGACGACTGGGACCCGCGCACTCAACACAGTATTGTTGTTCCTTGTTGCCATAGAACCATATCTGTTCAACCAAATCTCGTTCGGCTTTATTCCACTAGCATCTCCCAGCCTTCCGCAGATTGATGCATCCGCCACCTACGCTCTCGACCTAGGCGCGATCTGGGCGATCCTAGCGGCTTTCACGCACATCCTCACGATAGAGGAGAAGAAGCTGGTCGCGCCTGATTTGTTCAAGAAGTACCGCCGGATGAGGAACCTTGAGCTAATCGTCGCAGCCATCTTCTTTGTTTCGGTTCTTCCACCGTTCTGGACTGTGCTGATTGGTTCCACAAGCCTCAGGTATGTGCTGTGGGGTTTGACATTTTTTGTTCGACGCACTGGAAACCTCTACTCCCGACTGGTCCAAAAACGGTGATGACGCACCCGGCCGACGGGATCGTACGAAGAGAGAGCTGTACCCTACAGCTAAAATAGAAACTTGTAGCTGATCATAGGTCATGGTCTTGGTTGTATCGAACAGGATACCGGTCGCGAAGGGTTGGGAGGAGGATTTTGAGCGCCGATGGAAGCGGAGAAAATGGTCTATCGCGCAGTCGCCCGGTTTCATCAGAACAGAGGTCTTACGACCAATGAAGGGAGACCACTATGTTGTGATGACGTATTGGAGGTCTAAGGAGGATTTCGAGGGCTGGACTGAGAGCCAGGCGTTCATGGAGGCGCACGCGAACGCGCCGCCGAAAGAGGCGTTTACGGGTCCTAGCAAGCTTGAGGTCCACGAGATCATAGCCGAAAGTCCAGCTGGTTCTAGGTCGGGTTGATGCTTCGCCAAACCTTTTTCTTACCGTAATTCAGCACCGCTCTCAGTGGAGTGTTAATGCGTTGAAGGCAGCTGAGAAATCCGATACTTGGTGGGAGCGGGCTAACAAGAAGCTCGCTGAGTCTACGCTCAAGACTAGGTTCACCCTGAATAGTGATGGAAGAGTAGAGGTCAGCCCTCCAGTCCTTCCAGCCGACTACGAGGAGACACGATTGCTCTTCGAGATAGTCGACGACGTCTTCTCGATGCTCGAAGAAGAAGCCGAAGAAGCAGAACTAGACCAACCCGACAGCTAGATCTTGCGTACTGTCTAAATACGCGAATTCCCATAGTCTTCTCTGAATCTCGTGCACCGATCTAGCTTATGGAAGATTGTATTCTGCGTCGCACTGGTTGCCCTAGTTATTTCTTCTTCGACCCTTTTCACCCGTGCGCTTACCCCAACTTATCTTCCTGGTGTGCTGGCTGGACAATTTGCCCAGTACAACGTTCTCAAAGATTCGTGCAAGTCTTCGACCCACCAAATTTGCCAGTCACTGGCGACTAGCCTCAACGATACGACATATGCCGCGGTTAAGGTCGTCGGAGTATCTGGTCCGACAGTCACCCTTGAACTGATCTCGATATTCAAGAATGGTACGGGCTCTCATGAGGCAGCGATCGTCAATGTTGCGACGGGAACGTCTAACGTGACCGTATTCTCCCAAGGCGTGAATAATTATTTCTTGCTTGCGGGAGGCCTTCGAGCCCCGGACCGGATCTGGAACACTTCATCAGCTCGGACCCTCACCTCAACGAGCAACGAGATGGTACTAGGTGAGATGAGGACGGTGAACTTTCTCAACTTTTCTGTGTCAGGGTCCCAATATGGGACGACTTATTCTGGACCCGCAGGTTTCGCCTTTGACCAGTCCTCAGGCCTCCTAGTCGACTTCAACATCAAGCTAACTACCACAGGTACTTCGACTACGATGCTGGATATTGCGATCCGCATGGTCGACAATAATGTCTGGCACAACGCTTACCTACCCGACTTCGACCTTAGCGCAGATCCAACAAGTGTCAATGTCGCGGCGAACATTTTTGGCAATTCGACCATAACCCTTCACCGACTGTATGGATTCACCGCAACCGTCAATCTCTCAACTACGACCTTGGTAGGCGGACTATCTTGTTCCCTCTCTCCGAGCCATCTTCCGATGGGCGGCTCCGACAGATCAACGCTCTCGTGCAGGGGTTCCCCGGGAACGTATACTGTCAGGGTCGAGGGCAATGGGGGCTACTCGGTACATGACGCATCGATCACCGTCACGGTTAGCGCTATCCCTCTATTCGCTCAACTCATCAGCATCCTCTCGATGCCTCTGGTCTATGGTGGAATAGGTGTTGCCGCGGTCGTCACAGCACTCGCATCTTTCTTATTTCTCAGAAGGAAGCCAAGAGCGGCTGTAGTCGCACCCGGCGTCACGTCAACCCCTACCACCCAACCGTAGATTTCGCTCTCGTTTGAGACTGACAACGGTCACACGTGATTAAAGACCCGCGGGGACAACACTGGCGAAAGGCGGGACGCATTGGCCTCTACAGGGCGCTTTGGCTGGTTCCTTATCGGCGTGATACTCGGCGCGATAATACTGGAACTCTACAATGTAGCTGTCAGATTTGTTCCTCGCTGGCTTGGTGCCGCAACAGCTCTTGTTGGATTCCTGATCCATCTGGTCGCCTGGTTTGGCCTAATGCTCGCGGTCGCAGGTGTTCTCGGATCGCGCCTGATAAGAAAAGACCAGATGAACTACAGCCTGGTCGGGTTCGGAGCGATCATCGTGACTCTAGAACTATGGCTGTCCATACCGTTCACGTGAGACCCGATTCCAGCTCGCGTTATCGGAAGCTAGAAAGTCAGATTTGGGGACGGTTTCTTCAGCTTGATCCTCGTAGTCCGACGTGTTGGTTTAGGAATTTTGCTGCTCTCTTGATCGAGTCTATCTCGTTCTCTCGCCGTACGAATCCGTGGCCTTCATTTTCGTAGACTTTGACCTCGACTGTCGCTCCGTTTTTCCGGGCTGCTTCTGCCATCTGTTGTGTTTCTTCTACGGGGCACCGGATGTCGTGTTGGCCGGCTAGTAGGAGGAGTGGTGCGCGGATCTTGTCGGCGAAGAATATTGGTGAGCGGTCGCGCCAGAGTTCGCGATCAGTTATGGGATTACCCATCAGCCATTCGTCATTCTTCTGGAGGACCGGGTCCTCGTTCTCGTGGGCCGTGAACCAGTTGGCGAGGGGGACGATACTGACTCCGGCAGCCCATATCTCCGGGGTCTTAGTCAGCGCCATCAAGGTGAGGTATCCTCCCCAGGACCCGCCCATTATCGCGATCCTTTTTGGATCCACGTAACCGGTTGTTTTGAGATAGTCGACTGCTGCGACGAGGTCGTTTAGATCGCCTCGGCCAGCGTCTTTGCGCAGGGATTCCATGTATTCGCGTCCGAACCCTGTTGATCCGCGGTAGTTCGGCGCGATGACTAGGTATCCGTGGCTTGTGAGGTATTGGATGTTGGGGTACCAGCTGTTGAAATGTTGCCACTGGGGTCCGCCGTGGGGATAGACTATGGCCGGGTGGGACTTGTCGGGTTTGATGTTGGCGGGGATGTAGAGGAAGCTGGAGATAGGGGTCTGGTCTTGGGCGGGATATACGACGAGGTGGGGTTGGACGAAGTTGTCCTGGTTTAAACCACCAACAAGCGAGTAGGTGATCTGTTTGAGGGTGCGGGCTTTGAGATCGTAGACCCAGATGTCATGGGGACTGTCGCCGGACCCGTGTATTATCGCGAGCTGTTTGCCGTCTGGGGAGAAGCGCGCAGCGCGTACGACTCCATGGCCAGGGGGTATTTCTTCCTCTTTTCCGTCGAGGTCGCGGATGTTGAGATGGAGGTTGCCTGCTTGGTTGACGATGTATGCGTACTTGTCTTCTGCGGGGCTGGTGTCTACTAGCTGGCTGTCCCAGTCCTGGAGGGTGAGCCATTGGAATTCCGGGTCTTCTTTGAGATCGAGCAAAGCGACAGCTTCTATTCCCTTGTCGTTAGCGTTGCTGGTCACATAGACTCGTTTGTTGTCGCGTGTCCAGCCGCCGACGATGCTGGTGGAGCGATCGTCTATCGGGGCGAGGATTGTCTCGCGTCCCGTCTCCATATCGTGGACGCTGACACCTGTGTACTGGTAGTTTCTTGTTCGGCAGAAGGCGAGTTTTTTGTGCTGGAAGATCGGGTAGGTTCCGGGTATGTCTCGCTCTGCTGCGTAGAATAAGGATCTGCCGTCGGGATTCCATTTCATGTCTCTGTGACCGATCTTCTCGGTCAGCGAGATATTCCGGGTAGTGTACTCTGTTAGATCGAGCAGGTAGAGGTTGGGTTTCTCGTCGCCTTGAGAGTCTTGCGAGTAGAGGATATGGTGGCCGTCGGGCGAGGGATCCGCGAGATAGTTTCTCTCGTCGCTCACTGTAAGCTGGACGGGCCAACCGCCAGAGCTCGGGACACGCCAGATATTGTATCTGCCGGTAATGTTCGTCTCGAAATAGATATGCTCGCCGTCAACAGACCAGCGAAGAGTGAACATGGAACGCGTATAGTAGAGAGTGTCAATATCCAACGGACGATAAGCCGGATTGGACGGGCTGGCGATAGAGTCGCTGGCCAGTTTGGCAGCGGGAGTGGGGATCATTTGACCGGGGAGGTGAATCCGGAATAATTAGAACTATCGGAGGTCTTTCTGAAGGCGTTCAATTCTCTGACTGACAGTGGGCCACAGATGCACACGTTTTCGTGGATATCCCGTAGCGGAGATCGTCTCTCCATACTTCGCGAATGCTGTTAGAAGCACTTCTTTTCCAATCGTGTCCGCTGCACTTCGGTCGGCGATGTAGGAGAGGCTTCTCCAACGTCTTCTGACGTACAGTGCAATAACGGGGATGTAGAGTAGCAAGATGACGAAATTTGCGAGGTTGAGTTCTCGAATATAGTCTAGCTGAGAAGAGCGTATTATCTGAATCGCATCAAATCCTACTAAACTAAACCCGAGGGCGAGAGGTAGGAATACACGCAGGGCGTAATCGCGGATCGGATCGCGCAATAGAAAATAATCGTAAATAATTGACGGTGCCAGTAGTGGCTTCCAGTCTTCAGCTGTCAACCGGCCCCTCATGCTCCGAGGCAGCCTCACCTCTCCAAACTTGACAACTACGAGATCAGGACGCATGTCATTGTCCCAAGCAACGGCGTCGGGCTCGGGCTTGTTTATTCCAAGCTGATGGAACAGCTCGACAGCGTACTTCAGAATCTTCTCATCGTCTGGACCTTGAGAAGTATCCGGAGTGTACAATACAATCTCCATCAAGTGACTCTGATCATAGACATCACCGGCACTCGAGCCAACTCAACTGCGGGCACGAACCCAGCTAGCTATTGTGACAAAGACGAAAGAGAATCCTGCCCAGAACAGATAATTCAGAACGACCAGTATCGGGTCGTAGGCGATGCACCCTGCGACTCCAGCTCCAGGCCCAAAACAGCCTTGAATCGGATTTGTTATCGCAAAGGGAAACCCGATCTCTCCTGTGTACTGATTCATGGTCGCAGAAACGCTTACGCCAAATAGGATGAGCCCGAGCGGTCCGAGTGCGACCGCTAGATTCTGGACGATTCGGCGGAGGCGGCTACCCATGTGGGAGGATACTCGGTTCGTGATCTCCGGTGTCCTCGCAACACGCCATGCTATGAGGGATACCCCTACTCCGATAGGGATGACCGAGTAGGTCATGTAGCTCAAGTCGATTGCAAACGGAAATAGGAGAAAGAAGACTACTAGGTTGAAGGTCCACCGAGCACGCTTCTCCTCAGCCTCATCATCCAGCACGTCCCCTGTATACTCGGACAATTCCTGTTGCTAGATGGCGGCTCAGGTATTAATCCATAGACGCCCTTTCATCCGGAAGCTGGACTAGTCACTCGGCCCGCCCTGGTTCACTCCCTGTAGCTTCTCTTCTTCGTAGGTGGCCTGCCTTGCCATTCGACTCGGAGTTCTGGCCTGATCGCGCACGGTACGGGTGGTCCGTAGGGCACAGGATGCTTCAGCGGCGCACTCTTCTTCGTCTCCCTCTCCGCTTTTTCCGTCTTGATGCGAATTATCTCAAGAGCGGCTGTAGTATCGAGGACACGATATTCGGATAGCCGATTGATGTGCAGGAACTTGCGAAGGAAGAACTTGACCTTCTTGTTGGTCAGACCGGTGACCTCAACTCTCTTTCCGCGACGGACGAACTTCTTGTCGGACACCGACCTCATGAAATCTACTAGTGAGAGAAACTCATTGTCTTCAAGATCGTCGGCCAGAATCTTGGTCAAGCCAATTTGGCTCGCGATCATCACATCGATATTGTACTTTAGTTTTTCTGAGCTTGGCTTAGGCCGCAGGTGGATCTGAAGAGCTACCCGGATGCGCGCGGGGCTACCCCGGTTCCCATTCAACTTCACTCACCAATATTGTTAATTCGGAGGCTGATCTATCATGAATCTGTCATTGAAGGCGTCTTCCGCGACCGCTGTCGTCTTTCTTCTCGCGCTCCTAGCACTGACAGTCACGCCTCTCGCACATGCTCCCTTGGCCGGTGCCCCGCTAGTCCGCGGGTGCAACTGTGTAACAGCTACGATTCCGGTTGGAAGTGAACCCCACGGTGTTGCTGTGGATGTCGCGACGAACATGGTGTACGCTGCCAATTTCTTCTCGAACACGCTGTCAGTGATATCCGGAAGCAACGACACGGTCGTCGCTACAATACCTGTCGGTTCTTTTCCCTATGGTGTTGATGTTAACCCGACCACCAACACGATCTACGTGACCAACAGCGGCTCGGGCACTGTATCGGTTATTTCCGGCATCAGCAACGCTGTTACGGCTACGATACAGGTGGGAACTTCACCTATCGGGGTCGGAGTCAACCCACTGACGAATATGGTCTACGTGGCCGCTGGCGCGGTGCAGGTGATCTCAGGTGCCACAAACACGATCGTCGATACGATACTGCTTGGAGCGAGCGCAAACTTCGTTGGGGTGGACAGCGCGACCGACACGATATACGTTGCCAATGCGCTCAACGCGGTCTCTGTAATTTCCGGCGCGACCAACGCTCTCATAGCCACGATTCCTGTCGGTATCGCGCCGGCCTTCATTGGCGTCAACTCAAAAACTGACACGATAGGCGTTGACTCGAAGACGAACGTGGTATACGTGGCGAACGAGGATTCAGGGAATGTATCCGTAATCTCCGGCCGGACGAATACGGTTGCGGCTACAATCGCGGTTGGAAACTCGCCGATCGGCGTCGCGGTAAACGTCGTGACCGGCATGGTTTACGTGGCTAACGATTTCTCGAACACGGTCTCCGTGATATCTGGGGCCAAAATTACGGGCCGAAATGGTTGAGTGGCCCGGCTCGTTGTTGTCGGGACGGGAACATCCGGATTCTTCCTAGTTAAGAATGCGTGTCGGCCGCATCTAGACTAAAGAGGGAGCCGACGATAAACCGGAGGCCCTTCGAAACTGGAGCCAACCGGTCGATGTAGAGCCACATTTTCCTAGATCGGACTTTCTTCGTGGGTGGCTGTCCTTGCGATTCGATCCATGTCTGAGGTGTTGACAGGGGGGTATAGGGGCAAGAGGGACACTGCAGGGTTCAAAGCCTCACGATCCTCTGCGCGCTCTTTACTCAGGTAAACATAAAGGGACACAGCCGCGCGGTCCCAAGAGATTGATTCTTGGCTTATCCTGTGAACCAGTAAAGGGCTCTGACGAGTTCTACAGATTCTATCGCGAGCTCAGACCCGGGTCGGTTGAACGCAGAGTCGTTGATTCTGGCCTTGACGAGCTCAAAGCGAGCGCGACGGCCGGGAAGAAGACCCATAGACGGCAGTGGCCGCCATATTGTGTTCGCAAGTACCGTGTGACCAACTTGTGGAAGCTTGATCTCTCCAGAGGCGCGAGGATGATCTATAGTGTTGAGTGAGAGGGGTCGATTGATTGTTGTTGTGCTGGAAGCATTTCTTACCCACAAGGAGTATGAGAGGAGATTTGGATACTGCTAATGGTCTAGCGCAGTCTTTTGCGTGCGTGCAGTAGTCGTTGTAGTTTCTGGTTGCTGGGGGAGGTCCAGACTATCTCTCCCTTGTCGATGAGGATTTTGTTGGAACTTTGTAGGTAGTCTAGGATTCTGTTGAAGGTCTGGTACTGAACCTTTCGCGGGAGCTTCTGCCACAACTCCTTCTTCGTAGGATAGGATTTCGCCGCTTGTATCTGATCCTCCACCATCAGAATAGTATCAAGCCGTGGCTTGTGAAGAATCGCAGGGTTGGCCATTCTTCCTCACTTATCTTGGCAGGCAATCATACTGGGATTGCTTCAGGGATAGTTTCGAAGTGCGGGTCTCCAGTAAGAATCTTTGCGGACTTCTTCCTAGCCGTTGCAAGAACAAAGGCGTCTGCCAATCCGAAGTCGCGTATCTTCTTTCTTTGTTCGGCATGAAGTTCTCCAGCAAGTTTGGCAAGTTCGGTGTCGACCGTTTCGAGGGCACTGTTGTCCTCGATGGCCTTCAACGCCAAGGTGGGGTCCTTGTGATTCCGAATGAACTTGCTTAACACTTCGGCTAGGGTCACTGCCGATGTTGTAGCCGTACTTCGAGAGTCCTCGAGTAGGTCTCGAACTCTGGCTCCACGGACTGTTCCATCGAGGTATTCTAGCCAGGCGAACGCGTCGACGACATATCTAGTCGTGGCCCTTCATCTCATCATCGGCTGTGAAGGGGCCGATTCCTCTGGCGGCTCCGAAGTAGCTCTTCCTTACCTTCCGAACTTCCACGTTCACCGTCTCCCCCGGTTTGATGCCCTCCTCGTCTGCGATCCTTCGAGGTATGGTGACCACGAGGCTTCCCCCCACCTTCCGCACTTTGGCCAGTGCCATGTTACATTACCAGTTATACTTCTCAACACCCTCAATATATGAGTATTACCTGACTGATTCTATTCATCTTCGAAGGCCCACGATTCTCTGGTTGACAGCGGGCCACATACGGAGAAGATAGACGTGGATGCTTATGCGGGAATAGAGTTCTCCATTCTCATTTGAGCCTGAGGACTGTGCGAGTAGTGCTCGCGACACGACCGTTCGACGAAGAATACGCGATCAGAGTAGTTTACAGGTTCATCAATGATAATATATTGGTGGTGACCTTCTATCCGGTGAAGAGGAAGAGGTTCAATGTATAAGATCCGGTACGATGAGGAGTCCGATGTTCTGACGATACTGGTCTCCAAGTCAGGAAAGCTCTCGCACGCCGAGGAGATTGGTGACGTCGTGGTCCATCTGGGCCGGGACGGGAAACCTCTCCTTCTCGAAGTGCTTAACGCGAGCAGGAACGTTTCCTTAATGGTTCAGGCACTCGCCAAGAAAGAAGTCGCCGCGTAGCGTCTCCACGCTTCGCACTCTCCACTCCTCCTCGGAGATTCTCTCTCTAATAGCGTTGGCAAGCTTCTCCTTATTCTCAACAACACTCCCCCACCACTACCAGGAGTCAACGGCTCAAAAGAAGAAACAGTCTCGGGGTAAGCCGCTAGTGTTTCTTGAATCGGATGCGGTTATTGGCGTAGGTTTGCTAGGTGCTGGATTCTTTCTTGGATGCTGGGGCGGAAAAATCCAGTCTTCCCCGTTGTCATGCTCTGATCGATCGAGGCTAGTTTTGTCAGAGACGCGATGAGCGATTCTTTTCCGACTATCGGTATGGCTTTGTCATCCATTTCGAGATAGAGCTTCTTGTGGAGGAGCATAAACGGAATGATAGAGAGCGCTACAATGATGATGAGTGCAATGATGACAAGGTCGTATAGCACTCCGAACTGTGAACTGCCTAGAAGCTTAACGTCTGCGAGTATGATGAGGGGGGACAGGAGGGCTATTGCCATGGTTGGGAGGATCGCCTTCAGCATTCCACGGTTCAGATTCTTGTAGTATAAGAGTCCAGAGGCGAGGATTGGTCTCCACTCTTCAGGCGAGAGTCGTCCCATTGCTCGGTCAGATAGTTGGAGGATGTGGAAGCGTGGGATTATGATTAGCGCGTCTGGAGGAAAACGGCGGGCTCCAATTCTGCCCTTCCAACTGATGGCCTGAATATTGAACTTGTAGTAGTTCAACCGTGCGCAGACTTCTTTGAATATGGATAGTATCTTCTCATCTTCGGGATGAACAGGAACGGCTCGCCGGGAGAACACAGCGTTGTGTCAGGGCTAGATGTTGTATAATAAAGAAGGCTAATCGAGTTATTCAATGCAAGAGGAAAGAAGGACTATGGCGATGTCGAGCTCGGGCGAGGATATTCTTGGTCGGATTATCAGCCGAGATGTAGCCAAAGCAGCCCGGGAAGCAGCAATCCTCTACACAGTCAACACACTTATCGTCATCTTGTTTGGTTTCGCGATTTTCCTAGTCGGGACGCCTTTCCTTTTCTTCTTCAGGCTCAGCGGGTATGAATTGATTATTGACAGTATCGCGACCTCGATTGCCGTCTACGCCCTCGCAACATTTCTCTGGGCTCGCTACAGACAAAACGCTTCGCGAGGTGTCCACTTCTACGTTGCAGGGTTTCTCGGTCTTGCTATGGGAGGGCTTCTCTTCTCCTGGGGTGCCTGGGAGTTTCTGAGTGTCGGATATTGGCTGCGCCAGTACCAGAAGAGCGGGGTTGCGAGATCGTCGCGGGACGGTGGAGAGATCGTTGCTTACGGGTCCGAGAGCCTGGTGAACAGGAAGACTTCTAGGCTCGTCAGAATTGGATATGACTACCCCAAGAAATGGGTCTATGCAGGAGTGCCAGCGGCAGCGGTCGGGTACGTGCTTGTCTCCCTGGGCAACTCTTTCAGGGGAAGTCTCTGGTTCACCATCACAAACAGCATAGGATGGATTCTCCTGATTGACGGGGTTTCGTTTGTTGCGATGATGTTTACGCAACGCGCATATCTTGGAGGATTTGTAAGACTGCCGCCAGACGCAGGGTCTGACGTTAGGTAAGAAGCCTTCGGGCTTTGTACAATTTGTAAGCGAACATCTCTTTATTCCCCATCTCTGGTATTGACAGTTGAGGTCTGCGAGCGTATGGTCTTCTGGTTGGTGACAGCTAAGCCTCGGGTCGAGAGGCTCGGCGAGCTGAGGAGGAGGCTTGACTCCCGGGAGATTTCGAGGATGCGTCCGTTCGGACGATCGCTTGAAAACGGACTTGTCAACGCGCGGCTCAGGGAGGATGGGTCTGCTCTGTGGGAAGAGGAGGACTATTGTGTTCCACCTCTCGCGCAGGAGAGGGCTGCTGTCCTCGACTACTACTTTGACAATCTCACTGTCGAAGATATCGGAGACCCGGGTCGAGGATGGGACAAACTGGCGGATCTACCTTCGCTGTGGCGCCGGGAAGCGAACGAGTAGCTTTCTAGGCGCTGGGACCAACGAAAGGCTGCGCATAGACCGTTCACGGATAGAACGGGGACTAGTGATAGAACTACACACTCACTCTCCAACACGCGTTCTCAGCCGATACCAAGCGTCTTAGTTTGATGCGTGAGTGCATGATCGTGGAATATTGCTCCTCACGTTGCTAGCCATAGATATCTCTGGCAGGATGCGTACGGAAAGTGTTAAGAACTTACCACGGGCGTAGGATGTTTTCGAAAATTTCTATGAACCATACAAGAATACTAGTCGTAGCTCTCCTCGCTGTTCTTGCAACAGTATCATTCGCAACCTATGGAATATCACCGGCTAGTGCAAAACACCAGGCTCTGAGCGACAGCGCGATCATCCTTCTTTCGGCCCAGCCATTGTCCAGCTACACTGGAAATGTTCCAGGATATGCCGCGACGATGCCTGTTCCGGGTGGAAAGCTTGATCTGACCAGCCCGGCCGCAGTCGCATACTCTAGCCTCCTGGCTTCACAGCGGAACTTTGCGAAGATGTATCTTGCCAAGTTTGCGCCTGAAGTCACCGTGACCTACGAGTACTCCACGGTATTGAACGGGCTTGCTGTCAATCTCAACGGTGCTGACATCAGGGAGCTGAACCATCTCC
>WNGK01000458.1_pt1 | contig 41186 bp, 41 predicted proteins | sample 5400601 | NCBI WGS metagenome assembly WNGK01 (sample SAMN13153376, study PRJNA577476) | soil metagenome | isolation source: 60 cm soil or saprolite under Garry oak tree replicate 1 | place: USA:California | collected 2016-06-15 | reverse complement strand
GCGGTAGGCGTTCACGGATTTCTTGGTCCGACCGTAGCCGTCATTTCCAACGAACGACATCATCTGCGAGAGGTACTTCTCTATCCCAGCGGCGAGGTTCGATTCTGGCTTCGGCTCCGGTTCGGGCTCCGGGGGAAGTTCGACGCCCGTGGCACGGGCGTCAAGTTCCTTGCGCTTCTGAACGAGCTTCTGCTTCGCAGCGTCGGCAAAGCGGCCCACGGGCGGCATCTGGCGATGCTTGCCTTCGTAGTAAGCGAGGTAATAATTCCCCTCGCCCTCGGGCAGGTCTTTGAGGTTCTTGAGTTGATTGTCCGGGACGGGCTTGGTGCCCCAAGCGCCGGAAACACGTTTGACGCTGCGTACAGCTTCACTGTTCGGTTCATGGTCGCTAATACTCCCGATTTGCTGGAAATTCGAGAGTAGCGAAGCGGAATAGCGAAGTCTGATGGCTATTTGGGATTTTGCCCACATTTGGCGGGCTTCTGAAGAACTGGCGGAGAGAGAGGGATTCGAACCCCCGATACCCGTAAAGGTATACACGCTTTCGAGGCGCGCGCCTTCAGCCACTCGGCCATCTCTCCGCGCCCACCAGTTTCATTTTTATTTTATCAGGGAGCTCTTGGCTTCGAATTTCCCGCCCATCTCACTGAACTGAGCCCGGCTCAACCTCCTCACCCAAGCCAAGTATGCGGTTTGTAACCTGGTTCACCATTCTGGCCACTTCCGGGTCCGTAATCTGAGTATAGATGTCCAGGGTGGTACGAATGTCGCTGTGTCCGAGTTGGGCCTGCATCTCGGTCGGATGTGCTTCCTTCTTGCCGTGGGTAGAGAAACTCCTCCGGAGCACCTGGAAAGTAGGATGAAATTCAATTCCCAGTTTGTTCGCGACCGGGTAGAGGCGCAGGCGCAGCCAATTGTCCGGATGCATCGGCGTCGCGAGTGGCTTTCGTGCACGCGCTTGCATCCCAGGGAACATGAGTGCATCGGAGTCCGGGTTCGGGCACCTCGCCCTCCACAACTCAATCGCCTTGCGCACGGCTTGGGGAATCGCGACAAGCCGGTAATTGGTACGTCCGTAGCGGTTCTTGCGTTTGATTTTCTTGCGCTGCAGCCGGCCCCGCCACGCGGTATTCACGATAGTGAACACATTGCCGGTGTAGCATCCCCACGTCAGGCCGAAGAGTTCGCTCGGCCGCAGTGCGCAGAAGCACGCGATCAGGAAGATGGCGCGGTCACGGATGCCGTCAAGGCCCGCCAGCAGCTTGGCATACATCTCGACGGGAAGGACCGGCTTTTCGGACTCTTCGATCTCTGGAATGACGGTCTTGCGAGCGACATTTCGCTCTAGGACTTCCTAGTCAACGGCCTCCGCCAAGGCCGCCTTGATCAGATCGCGTACATGGTAAACAACCGTGTACGAGTATTCCCCCGCAGCCAGCCGGTTGAGTAGCATCTGCACCTGAAACTTATGAGTGCGACGTGTTCGAGGGTTGGATAGACGTGACTGGTGAGGTAGTCGAGGTTGGTGCGGCGCGTCGCGTCCCGCCAGTTGGCGCCGCGCATCGGGATGTAGAAATTCCTCATCCAATTGCCAAATGTGATGGTCCCGTCTGCCGCTCGGGTGACTGGACCGCCATTGATAGCAGCCAGTTCCGCGGCCAGGATCTTCTCTGCGTCGGCCCGGTGCATCTTCGGCTTATAGCCCACCACCCGGCTCCGGTGATGTCGCTTGGTTTGCCGGTTGTGGGATCGGTCCGGTAGACGTTGTAGTGGATCTCCCAGCCGCCACCTTTGGTCGCAACCACCCGGCCTCTTTGATAACGCGCACGGTTCGCGTGCCATGAAACCTGCTCTCTGCGCTGGAATTGTTGTTCAGCTTTCGATTTCGCGCAAAACCGCGATGAAGAGCTGTCACCCAGCCGAAACCGCCGCCCTGCAGGCGAAATTCGGCAGTTGCTTTCGAGGAACTCGCTTGACGAAAATGGCCGTGAGCTTTTTATTTGCACCCTTATTGCACCCCTTCAAAACTCTAGGCCATTCACGTAGAATCGTTTACATGCGGATTACGACGACGCCTCGAAAGCGGACATACCTTAACGGGTATCGGGGGTTCGATTCCCTCCCTCTCCTCCGTATCGTCTTACCGCAACCCAGCTAGTTGTATGTTCGTACCCTCTCTGTCTCCAATGTTGTTTTGGGCCAAAATAGAAATACCAAAACGACTCTATTGAACTCATCTCACCAGAAGGACGGATCCCCGAAATGAAAGACAAACCCTGCAAGGCTATTGTTCGGTTTGCGTTATTGCTGTGCCTCGCGGTTGCGGCATGGGGACAGACTGGAAATGTCATCGTTGTGGACCCGTCGGCTCCGGCGCATGCATTTCCTCATTTTTGGGAGCAAATGTTTGGCTCGGGACGCGCCATTCTGACGCTGCGCGAGAGGTATCGCAATGACTTGAAAGAAGTGAAGCGAATCACTGATGTGCGGTATGTGCGCTTTCATGCCATCTTCCACGACGAAGTTGGCGTGTACGACGAGAACGAGCAAGGACAGCCGACTTACAACTTCTCTTACGTCGATCAAATTTATGACGGCCTTCTGGCCAACGGCGTGAGGCCGTTCATCGAACTCAGTTTCATGCCGAAGAAGTTGGCATCAAAGGAGATTCTGCAAGCCTTCTGGTACAAGCCCAACGTAGCGCCTCCGAGAGACTGGGCAAAATGGGACGATCTGATCGCGCAATTCACCCAGCATCTCGTCGCACGTTACGGGATCGATGAGGTCCGTCAGTGGTATTTCGAAGTCTGGAATGAGCCCAACCTGGATTTCTGGGGCGGTGAGCCGCGGCAACCGACATATTGGGAGCTTTATGACCACACCGTCCAAGCAATTAAGGCGGTGAACCCGCAGCTGCGCGTCGGCGGTCCCGCAACGGCTCAGGCGGCGTGGGCCGACGCCTTCATTCAACACTGCTCTGACAACCACGTTCCCGTCGATTTTGTCTCCACACATGTTTATGGCAATGACAAGGCCCAGGACGTCTTCGGGAACGACGAGAATATCCCGCGCGACAAAATGGTGTGCAGGGCGGTGAAGAAAGTTCACGACCAGATCAAGGCCTCCTCAATGCCCGCTCTGCCTTTGATCTGGAGCGAGTTCAACGCCAGTTATTTCAATGAACCGGCGGTTACCGACTCGGCCTACATGGGCCCTTGGATGGCCGAGACCGTCCGCCAATGCGATGGTCTTGTGGACATGATGTCGTACTGGACTTTTTCCGACGTTTTCGAAGAGCAAGGAGTAGTGAAAACGCCCTTTTACGGAGGCTTTGGATTGATTGCTGCGGAGGGAATACCGAAGCCGGCATTCAATGCCTTCAAACTGCTGCACGAGCTGGGCGAGGAACGCATCGAACTCGATTCCGATTCCGCTTTGCTGACCCGAAGAAAGGACCGGGCGTTGGTACTTGCCGTATGGAACTACGCGCCGACTGAGCAAGCAGGCCCAGCCAGGACTGTGACTTTGCGGTTCAAAGGAACTCGGTTGAAGCACTCTCGTGTTTCATTACTCGATCCTGCTCATGGTGACGTCCATGCCGCTTACGAGAAGATGGGCTCACCGCGATATCCTACGCCGTCACAGGTCCGGCAACTGAGAGCAGCCGCCGAACTGCCTGTGCCCGAAATCCACAACTTGAAAAACGGCGAGTTGACATTAACCCTTCCTGCTTACGGGCTGGCGCTGATCCAGCTGAAATAAAAGCAGATCCAAACTACTTCTATCCCAAAATGCAGCTTTCGCTGTATGTCTATCCCAGAGACGTCGTTGGCATCCTAATAACGTCGTTAGATCTAAAAGCGGCAGCGTCCTCGGGGGGAGCAATGTCTACAAATGGTGTTATGCAATCCACCGCGTCTATGCCTGTGCCGGCGCACGAGCATGCCACATGCCTGCACGATGTGCAGTTGTACTCTGACGACGCGTACCTTCTGGATTCGCTCACCACTTTCGTCGGGCGCGAAATCACCAAGGGAACTCGGCGATCGTAATTGCGACGAAGGAACATCGCGACGGCCTGGCTGAGCGTCTGGCGCGGCAGCATCCCGATCTGTGTCTCGCAGTGGAACAAGGCTGCTACATCGCTTTAGATGCCGCTGACACCCTCTCAAAATTCATGGTGAATGGCACGCCCGACCCGATTCTGTTTTCTGAACTTATCGGGGCCACTGTTTCCCGAGCCGCTGCCGCCGTACGCGGCGAGCATTCCCGAGTGGCTGCCTATGGGGAAATGGTCTCGTTACTGTGGGCCGAAGGCGAGTACGAGGCGGTGGTTCGCCTGGGAACAACTTTGGAATGATTTAGGCAAGACTCATTCGTTTGCTCTTCGTTGCGGCTATCCCTTGAAAGGGTTCGATCGGAAAGATCATAGCGATCTGTTCCTGAAAATCTGCACCGAACATTCAGCCGTGATTCCTGATGAAAGCTTTACAAAATTGGCTGATGAGAAGGAGCGCCTTCGGACTGTGGCGAGCTTGCAGCAAAGGGAGCAGGCGCTCGCAACGGAGGTCGCAGAGTTCCGGACGACGTCCGCTCAGACAGTTGAAGTTCAGAACAGGAATGTAGAACTCATCGAGGAGGTCAAGAAGCGGGAAACTGCCGAAGACGAGCTGAGAAGGTTTACCCGGCGACTGCTCGCTTCCCGGGATACGGAACAGCGACGCGTAGCCCGCGAACTGCACGAAAATGCAGCTCAGTTGCTGGCGGCGCTCGCAATGAGCCTGAGTGTTTTGCACGAAGAAAAGGACGCACTCAGCCCCCGAGGCGCAGATGCCGTTCTGCGCAGTACCTCGTTAACCCAAAATGTGCGGCGGGAAGTACGCAAACTTTCGCATGTGCTGCATCCACCGACGCTCGATGAAATGGGGCTCGCAGCGGCTCTCCGCTGCTACGTGGAACAGTTCGCCGAATCCAGCGGAATAAAAGCCGCGCTAGACGTACCCAAGACCGTAGGCCGCCTTCCGCGGAATCTCGAGATCGCCGCTTTTAGAATTGTTGAAGAATCTCTGAAAAACGCCTGCGCCATTCGGGAAGTTCAAGCGTCGCGGTTCGCATGACCCGATCCAGAGGCGAGCTGCTGCTTGAAGTCCAGGACGAGGGAATCGGAATGCCTTCCCAACGAGACACCTCCGGGCTTGGTATCGTCGGAATGCGGGAACGGCCACGGAACTAGGGGGGAGCCTCACCATCAACTCTAGTGGCCGCGGTACATTGATATACGCGCGGTTTCCCCTAACGCAAACGAACCGTTAGAACGGCGGGTCCGCGTTACGCCCCTGGCTTCTGATTCACGATTTCGTGACCAGCTAAGCTAAGCTAGATCAGATTTCGGTCCGCGGTTCTTTATGGCGGACCAGATACCAGCAGGGAGTGTGGCCGCCGTGCGGGAACACGGAGTGCACACAAATCTGTGCAGTGGGCGGATCGACAGAAACTCCGTCTTGCCGTCCTTGTGTTGCACCGCGTAGTAGTGCCGAACCGCTACGGACCCATACGGAATCCTGTTACTGGCGCTGCGATAGCGGAACAAAGCATAGTCGCCGGCATACACGAGAACTAGCGCCGTCGCGCCCGATGCGACGGTTATCTTCAGAAATCGCTTCAAAGCACGCTGTAGATTCAATCTCGACCTTTCCCGACCGGGCGGAGCTTGGTTCCCTAAGCGTCGTAAGCAGATTAGCCCATCTCGTTGACAATTCCCCCTTCCGACAGGCAAACTACCGCATTCGCTGGGAAAGGGATCCTGGCGAAGCCCTGTTGCCATCCCGGTAACCGACGGCATGCACGGGTCCAACAATTCTTCCCTCGCTCTCATACGCCATGGCCGAGCAACGGGTCTCTTACACGCTCGATTCCACCTTGGAGACGGTGGACAGTGCGGAGGAGAAGGCCACCAACATCGCCACCGAGCTCGGCTTCGGCGAAGACGAAGTAATGCAGATCTCCATGGCGGTACGCGAAGGAACGGTCAACGCCGTTCTGCATGGTAACGCTTACGATCCGCACAAGAAGGTCACGCTGGCGTTTGAGCGAAAGTCTGAGGAGCTGGTCATCACAATTCGCGACCAGGGAAAGGGGCTGGATCTGAGCAAGATTCCAAACCCGTTGGCTCCAGAAAACCTGCTCAAGACTTCCGGACGCGGAATTTTTCTTATGCGCTCGTTCATGGACGTGGTGGAAATTCGCCCGTCCAAAACCGGCACCGAACTTAAACTGATCAAGCACGTCCACGGACCATCCGCGGGCGGCAAGGAGGCTTCCCAGTGAGCATGAAGATTAGTAGTCGTCAGGTCGATGGAGTCACGATTATGGACTGTAGCGGCCGTATCACTCTCGGAGAGGGCAGCGTGATGTTGCGCGACGGCGTCCGCGAGCTGCTCGCCAAAGGACAGAAGAAGATTGTACTGAACCTCGCTGACGTCAACTACATTGACAGCTCCGGCATCGGAGAACTAGTTAGCGCCTTTACCACGGCGAAGAACCAAGGCGGCGAACTGAAGCTGCTCAACTTGACCAAGAAAGTTCACGATCTGCTGCAGATCACCAAGCTTTACACCGTCTTCGATGTGAAAGAGGACGAGGCAGCGGCCGTAAAAGCGTTCAAGTAAGAACATCGAATCATTGATTGTCCAGCGGCAAATTGCGCGGCTATCCGTCGTCACTATCCTGAATGCGCGGGCCAGCTCGCGTCTGGCCCGTTTTGGTCTACGCTTTCATCTCCGCTCAGCGTCTTCCGAGGTTTCAATGTGGGAGTTCCGCGACAAACATCCGCAATATCACAGACCGTTGTTCTTAGCATTCGTAGAATTGTTTCATCCCGAACCTGCGGGTGTTCCCGATGCCAAACTGGGTTTTTCAACTGCGCCACCCTAGAGATGCCGCGCGAGGTCGCATTTTGTCGTCACGCTCGGCCTGGCATCTCGACTCGCCATCTACATTTTTTGCTTCTGCCACTCTTACACCTTTCCCTTCCTCAATTCCTCCAGTGGATACTTCGTCCCTCGCCACACGATGCCGTCGTTCCACAGCGTCAAAAACATAGACCGCAGCAGCGTATAGACAAACAGTACGGTGCTGATCGGGTGCAAAAAAAAATAATACGAGGGTACCGCGGAACGCCACGACATTCCCAGATAAATCAGGAAAATTGAGAGTAGCGCTACGGCATACGGCAGTCGTGCCCAGCCGTGCGTCAGCCACACTCCGAAGAAGGGCATGAGATTGAGGAAGGCCAGGCCAAACGCCGAGATTAAAGTCCGCCACCACTGAAACGAAAGCACGGCAAAAAAGTTCTTCGTGAGATTGTTGACCACTCCCATCGCCCCTCGTGCCCACCGAATCGAAATCAAATCCTCACCAAAAACGTTTCGCTGAGCGAAGCCGGCATTCTTCACCACCTTGCCCAACTTCATATCGTCGAGCACTTCCATACGCAGAGCTTCATAAGTGCCCACGGCTTCATACACCTCTCGCCGAATCAGATTGAACGCTCCTACGCCCATGTGGTCTCGAGTCTTCGGGTCCGCAACCTTCCAAGGCCGATGACCGAACACAAACATGGTCTGAAAGAAGGCAATGGTCATGTACTCTCCAGCACGCTTCATGATCATGCGCGGAAATAAGACAACGTGATCGGCACGCTCCGCCTCGGCGTAAGCCAACGCGCGCCGCAACGTGTCGGGCTTGAAGTAAACATCGGCGTCCGTGAAGAGCAGCCAGTCGCCGGTCGCAATTTCACCGGCACCCCACATGGCATGCGTCTTGCCCATCCAACCGGCTGGCAATTCTGTGACGTGGATGACTCTCAGCTTGTTCCGCGCTTCCGAACGAGCCGCGGTCCTGTCCATGATCGCCCCGGTGCCATCCGTGGAGCGGTCGTTGACCGCGATGACTTCGTAGTTGGAATACTCGAGCGCCAAAAGCTCAGTCAGCGTCTCGCCAATATGCTCTTCTTCGTTGCGGGCGGGGACAATGATGCTGACCCGGGGCTCACCACTGGGAGTTACAGGTTTGCGATCCCATTCCGGCCGTGCAATGTCCGCAACTTGCGGCATTCCGAACGCGGCATCGACGATCCTGGAGAACCAGACCACCGCCAAAATCGTGCCTGAAATCCAGAGAAAATAAGCCATCCGGCCTAGGTGGTCCTCACTTAAGGAGAGGACGCGCCAATACTTACGGGCGGCGCGTACTTCATCCCATAGAACAGTATGGCAGAGGAAAGTGTGATGGCGGCGACGGGGGCAATAAATGCGGTCTGCATTGAATACTTGTCTGACATGTAGCCAATAAGGGGGGCGGAGGGCACGTCGCCCAGCAGGTGAAAAATGAAGATGTTTGCCGCCAGCGCGGCAGCGCGGACGTGAGGTCCAACCGAATTGATAATAGCGGCATTCAGCGGGCCAGTATTCAAGAGTAAGAAGAACTCGGCGACGAAGATGCCTGCGACCATCGGCCGGCCGCTGGCAAACAGTGCGAAACACATGGCAGGAATTCCTAACGCCAAACTGACCGCCGACAGTAAGTAGTGTGCCGATCGAGTACGCCTCAGCAGCCGATCGGAGATCCAGCCACCCAGCAGTGACGCAACCAGTCCGTTAATGAGCGTGCTCATTCCGAAGACAAGGCCCGCCTTGCCCAGGCTGTAACCGTGGACCCTGTGCAGGAACGTGGGCATCCAGACCTGCAGACCACCTAATGCAAATGTCATCATTGCCATGCCGAAGGTCGCGGTCAGGAAAGCGGGATTGTGGACCAAGCCTTTTATGGTATCTCGCTCGGGCACCCTGTGTTCGGCGCCATCGAACTGGCCGAGCGGGGGTTCAGGCACAAACCATAACAAGAATGCCAGTAACACTCCCGGAATGGCGCTAACATAGAAGGGCGCTCGCCATCCGTAAAGCGGACCCATATACCCACCCAAGAGGTATCCCAAGGCGGTGCCTACCGGAATTGCCAGATAGAACACGCCCATCACCCGGCCACGCTTGTCCTCTGGAAACATGTCCGCGACAAATGTCGGCGACAGAATGACGAAGCTCGCTTCGCCGATACCGACCAGAGTGTGCCGAATTAGCAGCTCATCAAAATTCTTGGTGATGGCAGTCATTAACGTTGCGACACTCCAAACCAACGCGCCTGCAATGATCACAGTCTTGCGGGAGAAGCGGACTGAAAGGGGACCCATGAAGGGCGCCGCGCACATGTAAAAAATAAAGAATACAGCGGTTAGAAGGCCGAAGGCCGCGTCGCTGCGGGGGAACTCCGCCTTGACAAGATCCTGCACTCCAAAGAGCACAGAGCGATCAATGTAGTTAAGCAGATTCAGCGCTGTCAGTAGGGCGAGCGCCGTGCGGGGATAGAGCTTGGTCTCGGTCACAGGTCGAGCGAATATAACACGGCGGGCAAGTTCAACTGCAGAAGTAAGAAGTCAGATTGCAGAAGTAAAACTCTCTCATACTGTTTCTGACTCTCGATTTCACTTCTGCAATCTGACTTCTTACTTCTGACTTCTCTTCGGCCGCGGCCATCGCGCAATCACCACGGTAGAGATTCCTCCACGCGGACGAAAGTCGCCCTTCACTTCCGCCCACGCTGGCTTGCTCCAGCGAACTACATCCTCAAGCACGCGGTTGACGATATTCTCCTGAAAAATCCCCAGGTTGCGGTAGCAATACAAGTACTCCTTTAGCGATTTGAGTTCCAGGCAGAGCTTGTCCGGCATATAGCGGAGGGTAATGACACCGAAATCTGGCAGCCCAGTCTTAGGGCACACGGACGTGAATTCAGGATTATCAATCACAATCTCGTAACCCGGAAACTGGTTGGGCCAAGTCTCGATCTCCGGGAACTTCGCATCGAGCCCGGCTTCAGCATGCTCAGACGTGTAGCGAGGCTGCTTGTCCATGGGGTTATTGTAGCGGGTGAACATAAACAGCGGGGCGCAGAGACTCCAGAGAGCGGCTGAAGTTCCTTCGACTCCCATACCCATGCGTCCTGGGACTAGATCCAGCATCTAACATAACATAGGGATCGGCGTTTGTATTCATATGAGACCAGCCGCAATGGTAAATTGATGCTTACAGTTATTCCTGCCGCATCCTGAAAAGAAACCAGGTTGGCTACTACCACGAATAATTCGAAAGCGGCTTCACGCGCGCGTTGGGTCTGGCTGCTGCTGGGCGTAGCAGTAATCGCGTTGATCGTTTTCGTTTCTCGCCGCGGACCGGTGCCCGTGCGCGCGACCACGGTTGAACGAGGACCCATCCGCAGCCTCGTTTCTACCAATGGCAAAATCGAGCCGGTGCAGAATTTCGAAGCCCACGCCCCGATTGCCACCACCGTCAAGCGCCTGCTTGTAAAGGAGGGTGACCACGTCCGCAAAGGGCAACTGCTGTTGCAACTCGATGACGCCGACATTCGTAGTCAGGCAGCGAAGGCCCAGTCGCTGATACGAGCCGCGCAGGCTGACCAAAGTGCTCTTAAGACCGGAGGTACGCATGAAGAAGTACTCACGATTGAGGTACAGCTCGTAAAAGCCCGCGCGGCCCGCGACACTGCCCAGCGCAATCTGGAATCGTTCCGCCGCTTGCAGCAACAGGGCGCGGCCTCCTCTGGCGAGGTCAAACAGTCCGAAGACAGCCTGCAGCGAGCTCAAGCGGACGTCACCTTGCTGGAGCAGAAGCAGAAAGACCGTTACTCGCAGCCCGAAGTCGCCAAAGTGCAGGCACAGGGCGCCGAAGCGGAGGCCAGCTACCAAGCCGCCGAAGACGCACTCGCCAAATCCAATCTGCGCGCGCCCTTTGATGGCATCGTCTATTCCCTTCCCCTAAAGCAGGGCGCGTTTGTGCAGGCAGGAGATTTACTTCTGCAGGAAGCTGATCTTTTGCATGTGCTGGTGCGCGCCTTCGTCGACGAGCCCGACATAGGCCGCCTCGCATCCGGACAGAGAGTCGAAGTCACCTGGGACGCAGTCCCCGGACGCATCTGGAATGGCGCAGTGAGCGCGGTCCCTTCCACCGTAAAACTCCATGGCACGCGCAACGTGGGTGAAGCTACGTGCGTCGTGGATAATCGCGACTTCAAGCTTCTGCCCAACATAAACGTAAATGTGACAACCATTACTGCCGAGCACAAGAACGCTCTCACTGTGCTGCGGGAGGCAGTTCGCATGGACGACAGTAAGCCCTACGTCTACCAGATCGTTGAGGGTAAACTGAAAAGACGCGAAGTCGAAATCTCCCTGCAAAACCTCACGCGGGTCGAGATCACCGCTGGGCTAGCCGAGGGTGCACTGGTAGCCCTCGGCACTGCCGACTCCAAACCGCTATACGACGGCACCGCAGTCAAGGTGGTGCCATAGTTCATGAAGAGTACTCGAATAGCACGGGCGGTGCTATTTCTCGCACTCTCGCTTCCCGCGCGAGCCGCCGCCGATTCCCCCAAAGATCTGCTCGCTGCCGGACGCGTAGACGACGCCATCCAAACCTTGAAGCAGCAAATCAGCCATTCCCCAACTGACGCCGAAGCAAACAACCTGCTCTGCCGCGCTTACTTCATGCTCGAAGAATGGGACCATGGCATCTCCGCCTGCGAACGAGCCGTCAATCTCGCGCCGCAAAACAGTCTCTACCATCTTTGGCTAGGTCGCGTCTACGGAGAAAAAGCTGACCGCGCCGGATTCCTGAGCGCCGCCGGCCTGGCAAAAAAAGTTCGCAGCGAATTCGAGCGCGCCGTTGAACTCGATCCGAAAAGCTGGCAGGCACGCACGGATTTGGCTGAGTTCTATCTAGAAGCTCCCGGAATCGTTGGGGGCGGCAAAGACAAGGCACGCGCACAGGCCGATGTGCTGGCGTCGTTAAATCCTGCCATGGCGCACTACATGAACGGCCGCATCGCCGAGAAGAATAAGGACATCGCCACGGCCGAGCGCAAGTACCGCGCCGCCATCGAAGCCAGTCACGGAGGAGCCCACGCCTGGCTGAACCTCGCTCTCTTCTATCGTCACCAGAATCGTCTTGATGAAATGGAGCAAGGCCTGCGCACCATGGAGTCGCGTCCGCTAGATCGTCCCGAATCGCTTATGGACGGCGGCAGTATCGTGCTGCGGACCGGCCGCAACTACGCTCTCGGCATCGAGCTAGTACGAAAGTACCTTTCCGGACCTACCGTCGAAGAAGGGCCAGCCTTCAAAGCGCACTACATACTCGGCCAGTTGCTGGAAAAACAAGGAGACCGCCCAGCCGCTGCGCAAAAATACCGGGCCGCGCTAGCCCTGGCCCGCGAATACACCAGCGCCCAGGAAGCCCTGAAGCGAGTAGAACGCTGATTCGGGTGGCAAGGTTGAAGGCGCTGTTCCACAAATAGCCAAGTCGAATTCCGAGAAGATTTCTTCGATGCCTTCAACTATGCAAATCTGGGTGCGAACAACTTGACTGGTGTCAGCAACGTTCTGAACCCCGAAGTGTTCCAAAACGTCCAGATCAATTCTGGATGGATAACAGCTTCTAAACCGGTCATCTGCCAAGCATCCCAACCTTCCTTTTCTTGAAAGGGTGAGGTTCCACCTCAATCTAAAATCCCCCCGCCACGCCCTCCGCCATTTAACATTCCGCTTGCATCAGATAGTCCATAGAATCATCCCAGATCACTTCATGAGGGGACACGATGACAAGAAGATCGTGGTGTGTTGCGCATGCAAAATGGTCAATGGTTGCGTTAGTGCTAATACTGTTGCCAGGCACGCTGTTGGCGGAGCCAATCACGCTTAGGCGCGCTGTGGAACTCGCGCTAAAGCATGCAACGGCCTCCAGTATCGCTGCCGCTGATGAACAGCGCGCCTTTGCCAATTACCGCGAGCTGCGCAACAACTTGATCCCGCAAGTGACGGCCGGCGCCGGGCTGGGATGGTCCTACGGATTCCCCCTTAGCCTGGAAGGTGCTGCGCCATCCTTGTTCAATGTCACCGCGCAGTCGCCGATCTATCATTTTGAGCTCAAGGACTTTCTAAGAGCGGCGCGCGCCGACACTGCCGGAGCCTCGCTGCGCAGCAAAGACCAGCGCAATCAGGTGATTCAGGATACCGTCCTCAGCTACGCGGAGCTGCAAAAGTGGGAGCAGCGTTTGGCAGGACTCCGCGAGACCGAAACCGATGCGCAAAAAATGCAGGCCGCCGTCGCCCAACGCGTGAAAGAAGGTGTCGACAGCGAACTGGAGAACACAAAGGCGCGGCTTTCGGTGGCGCGCGTCCACATGAGAATCGCCGAAGCCGAGGGCGCCGCTGACGTCCTTCGCGAACGCCTGTCGAAACTTACCGGACTTCCTGCCGCCGGCATTCAAACCGAGGCCGATTCCCTGCCCGCTCTTCCCGCTGCCTCCGACCCCGATGTCCCGAGCAAAGCCGCCGACTCCAATCCCGCCGTCCAGGCCGCCTTTGAGCATGCTCGTGCCCAGTACCTGCGTGCCCGCGGCGAGCACAAATTGTGGGTGCCCAGCGTTGACTTTGCCGCGCAGTATGCCGTGCTCTCCCGCTTCAACAATTTTCAGAACTACTTTCAGCCCGGCAGCTTCGTGCGCAACAACGCCACTGTGGGCGGCGTAATTCGATTTAACTTTCTGAATTTCTCGCAAAGATCCCATGCCGAGGCCGCCGACGCTGGCGCGCTGAAAGCCCAGAAGCAAGCCGAAGACGCCCGCAACCAGGTCTCGGAAGAGACTCTCCGCCTGCAACGCACGCTAACTCAGCTGCAAGCCGCCCGCGACGTGGCTGAACTCGAATACGAAATAGCTCTGCAGGGTGTCGCAGCGGTCCGGACTCGTATGGACGCAGGCACCGCCACGCTCCACGATCTCGACGATGCCCGCTCCCAGGCCAGCGAGCATTTCATCACGTTGCAGGACGTAACCTTCGAGCTCGAACGAAGCCAGGTCACACTCCTCCGCTCCACGGGAGACTTGGAAAAATGGGCCCTCGGAAGCAACCACTGACCATCGGAATTTGGGTCGTGGAGATTCCGCCGCCCAGCCCAGGTCCCGCCCAACCCCGCATTTCCCAATTCGCTGCAATAAAACCCGCATTCAACGGACCCCTGTTCCGCTCCGCGAACGCAGCTAGTAAATTGAAACCAGACAGTTTATCCAGCAGACCTTCGCCAAAAGCGGACCTGAAGTAACACGCCCGCGCAAGTGAAAGTGGCGTAGCGTCTGTTAAAATGAAGACTTACCCATATGCCTCTAAAGACACTGTTTTTGAACCCGCCTTCGTTCGAGAATTTTGACGGAGGTGCGGGCTCCCGCTGGCCCGCCACCCGCGAAATTGAGAGTTATTGGTATCCGGTGTGGCTGGCTTATCCGGCAGGAATGCTGGAGGGTGCGCGGCTTTTGGATGCGCCTCCGCATCATATTTCGGCGGAGCAGACCATTGAGATTGCCAAGAGTTATGAATTTCTAGTGCTGTTTACCTCGACTCCAGGCTTCCCGGGGGACATTGGATTGGCACGGGAAATCAAGAAGGCCAATCCCACCATCAAGATCGCTTTTGTGGGGCCGCATGTCAGCGTGCTGCCAGAGAAATCTTTGCGCGACTGTCCTTCGATCGACTTCGTTGCGCGCAAAGAATTTGACTTCGCCGTGGTGGATTATGCCAAGGGTAAGCCCTTAGAAGACATCACGGGCATTTCGTTTTTGAAGGGCGGCGAAGTCGTTCACAATCCCGATGCGCCGCAGATTCAGGATCTTGACGCGCTTCCGCACGTTACCGATGTTTACAAGCGCGACCTCGATGTCACCCGCTACAACGTGCCCTTCCTGCTAAATCCTTACGTTTCGCTTTACACCACTCGTGGCTGTCCGGCGCAATGCACATTTTGTCTGTGGCCGCAGACTTTGAGCGGGCATCCGTGGCGCAAGCGCTCCACCGATGATGTAGCGGCCGAAATGGCGAAGGTAAAAGAGTACTGGCCGGAAGTGAAGGAATTCTTTTTCGACGACGACACGTTCAATATTCAGAAAGCCCGCACCATCGAACTCTGCGCGAAACTCAAGCCGCTGAAGCTGACCTGGTCGTGCACGTCGCGCGTGACCACCGATTTCGAAACGCTGAAAGCAATGAAGGAAGCGGGATGCCGGCTCCTCATCGTCGGGTACGAGTCAGGCGATCAGCAGATTCTGAAAAATATCAAGAAGGGCGCGACCGTCGAGCGTGCGCGCCAGTTCACCAAAGATTGCCACAAGCTTGGCCTTGTGATCCACGGCGATTTCATCATGGGTTTGCCGGGCGAGACGCACGAGACTATCAACAACACTATCGCGTTCGCCAAAGAGTTGGATGTCGAGACCATCCAAGTCTCCGTTGCTCATGCTTATCCCGGCACTGAGCTTTACGACTACGCGGTGCAAAACGGCTTCATGGTGAAGGACAGCAAGATGGTGGATGAGGGTGGCCATCAACTCGCGCACATTCAGTATCCTGGGCTTGCCGCGGATGAAATTCTGAGCGCGGTGCATCGCTTTTACGACGAGTATTACTTCCGTCCCAAAGCTGTTTTCCGCATCTTGAAGAAAGCGGCATTTAACAGCAACGACCGCAAGCGCTTGTACAAGGAAGCGAAGACTTTCCTGAAAGTGCGGTCGATGCGCAACAAGATGGTCCAGCAGCATGGTGATGAGGCTGCAGCCGCGGCGGAGCCCGTCAAAGCCTGAGTTCTAAGTGAACCTTCGCAAGTACATTGTTCTGGCCGGAGTTACGCTGTTCGCCGCAGGCGGCGACAGCCTGCTCTCTCATGGTATGAAGCAGTTGGGAAGCATTTCCCTCAACCATCTGCAAAGCGTTATCTTCGCCATCCTTAATCCCTGGGTGGCGGCCGGAATTATCCTTCTACTCGCCTTTTTTGCCTCGTACATGACCGCTCTCTCCTGGGCGGACCTCACCTACGTTTTGCCTGCGACCTCACTCGGCTATGTGCTACTGGCGCTGGTGGCAAAGTTCGCACTGCATGAGCAAGTCAGTCCGATGCGCTGGGCAGGGATCGCGTTGATCGCTGGCGGCGTGGGCTTCGTGGCGGGAGGTCCATCGCTGACATCGCACGCGCATCGCGAACGCCCCGAGCATCTGGTGGAAGTCGATCCTGCCGAGATTTCCAGCGAGGTCGAGGTATGAAGCATCTCTACGCGAATCTCTACACCTGGAGCGCGATTCTCGCGATTGTGTTCGCCTCAGTTGTTGGCGATGTGCGGCTGTCGCGCGCCATGAAGCAGGTCGGGGATGTCGGTGCCTTGCGCCGGCGCCAAGGCTTGTGGACCGTAATCGTGCGGGTCCTGGGTAATCAGAATTTCGTTCTCGGTGTCGCGGCCATGGCCGTAGCATTCTTCAGCCTGCTGTTCGCGCTCTCCTGGGGAGACGTGAGCCTCGTCGCCCCCGCCGCCGCTTCCCTCACCTTCATCGGCAACGCCTTCGCCGCCAAAATCTTCCTGCATGAACGAGTGGATCAGCGGCGGTGGATCGCCGCGGTGCTGGTCGCAGGGGGCGTGGCCTTGCTGGCGGGGTAATAATGAGGAGTTACCAGCCGAGGCAGCGGTGCGGTTCGGGACACCTACCTCCCAGCGTGTCAGAAGTGGTTTCCTCCCATTTGCAATTCCCGTACGGAACACGAGACAATGCCGCATGAATGTCAGGCCGTCGCTTGTTGTCATTGCGGCGCTCGCGCGTGCCGCTTTGGATCTCGGAGTTGCGCAGAGCAAGGCAGGCCCGTCGTCAAAAATACTCGCGCTTGAGAGTAAGTGGAATGAAGCTTACAAGCACGGCGATGTCGCCGCCATGGAGTCGCTGTTGGCCGACGATTTTGTCATCACGGTTGAGGATGGTAGCACCTTCAGCAAATCCGGATACATTGCGCACAACGCAGATTCCGCGCTGCACTTGGAAATTTCAGACATGGCAGAAATCAAAGTCAGGATGCACGGCAATGTAGCCGTTGTCACTGCGGCCTATCATGAAAAAGGGACATCCAATGGTAAGCTTTATGAATCGCGCGACCGTGCCACCGATGTGTGGATGAGAAACGCGAACGGCGGGTGGCAAGTCATCGCGGCCCACTACAGTATTCCAGCCAGGCAATAGGAAGGTTTGAGTTTCACGGTTCCCACCCGTCGGGAACCGCGACCGCCTAGTCGAAAGAGTTCCCCTTTTTCGCCAGGACGTGAACTCGTGGACTGAAAGACTTTACTCACACCGGTCGAAAATTTACATAATTACTCCGGAGCCCACGCAAGCCGCCCTCCCAAATCCATCCGGTAATCCCCTAGACCCCCCAATTACCCGCCGTGGCAGGCACCAGCTGCTCTGGAGAACGAAACGCTAACTCCTAGATAAAACGGCATTACCGTGCCTGGCCCGCAACCGGGCGCCGGAAGCCGGGTTTGGCCTCCGACCGGCCCGGCTGTTCCCTCACCCAACTCTGTGCCCTTTGGAGAGCCCTCTCCCCCAGTAAGGATGGCACGTGGAGTGCTATTGGCATGGTGGGCCTGCTTGCGGGGGCATTGTCTCGTAGCGCATGCCAAGGAGACCAGGAATCGCCCTTCGCGGGAGGAGTAAGAAGGCAATGATTCCAATCCGGGTCATTTCTTTTCTGTTGTTTGCGGCTTGCGCGGCATTGTGCCAGCAGCTTCAGGAGAAGCCTGCATCGAGCTCACTTCCTGATGCTCCGTCGGTACAGGCTTCCGCCGAACCAGACACATTTCGGACGTTGGCGGCCTCGCCTTTGACGCTTGCTGCGGTTGGCGCTGATGGCCGTTTGACACGCGCATTCGAACTGGCAAACGCCGCTCGCCCTGCGCAACCCCGCTTTGCCCTTCTCGACTCAGTCGAGCCTGTTCAAAAAGAGTCCGGCGATTTCTTTGATAAGCACCTGTATCCGTCGTTGCTGAAACGGCACCTAAATTATCATCCCGCATCCAGCGACAGTTTGATGGGCCGGGCGACCTATGCCGCCTCGCGCATTTTTGTCACCGACGATTCCGGCAAGAGCAGGCTGAACACCTCGTATTTTCTAGGCGTGCTGACCTCAGCCGCTATCCACACCGCCTACCGTCCCTATTGGACACGCTCACCTTCGCAACCGTTCAACGATTTTGGTTCCACGATTGGCAACGACGCCGGCATGAACCTCTTCCACGAGTTTGGCCCCGGTCTCCAGCAACTGATGAAAAGCCACGCCCCAAAATTCGTTTCCAGGATTGAAGATCGGCTCGGCGCAACGGCAAAGTGACGCTAGAGCTGGGTTCCTATCATCATTCATGATTAGTACTTGTCGTCATTCACTTCAATCCAGTAACCATCGGGATCCTCGAAGTAGATTTGCCGCACTCCGTCCGGACGGGCGGAAATTTTGCCATCCCCTTTGAAGTTGCGATATTTCACCTGCATCTGATCGAGGTGAGTCATAAAGTCCGGCAGCGATGCCACCCGGAAAGCGGAGTGAACATCAATGTCATGCCGCGCGGCTTCCGTGGCGCCTCCCACTGCATGGAGTTGCTGGTGCGCGCCGCTGCGAAACCAGATATGCCGGCCGTCTTTGAACGGGTCGGGGATTCTTTCGAGGCCCACCACCTTTTCATAGAACTCGACACTCTTCGGCAGATCACGCACAAACACCGTGGTGTGATCCAGTTCGGGTCTGTTTGCCGCCGCCGATTGCGAAAAAAGCCAAGAACCCGGCAGAAAGAGATGTAGGGACAGGAGCAAGGCAATCGCGATTTTTCCCACCGTTTTTCTCATGGCTGGGAATCCTACAATAGACAACTGCGGAGTGAAAGATAAAAGCTGGTAAGCGAACGGCGGTCCTGTCAAGATCCAACGGTTGATCTTGTTCTCCTAACCACCTGATTCAGCATAAGATTCACTCGTCATGGGAGTGCCGGCCGTGGCCAGCGAAAACGGCCGCAGGCCCACTGGAATCCTCACCTCTCAGGAACGAATGTTGCGGACATGGTGGCGAAGTTGGGTTACGTTACGGAACACTACTTAGAGATCAAGTGCGGGCTTCCGCCGGAAACCCGGGACGACAACATCGCCAAAATGGCGGAGTGGCTGCTGCAGAATCATCGAGCAGTGATCTGATGAACCGTGCATGACAGCTTGCTACAGAAGGCAGAGTTCTCGTGATACCCTACGACCGCCATCTCACCGGGTTAACGTCGAGCCTTAAGGAGAGCAGCGGATCTTCCACTGGCGCGGTCCATTCAATGATTGAGGCTAAGAAGCACAACGTGAAGAAGGCCCTCATATTCGGCAGCTTCTTCGTCGCACACTCGGCGGCGCAATTCTGGTCGTGGGCTTATGCATTGCGCAATAGCACGGCCAGTCAGTTCTGGGCCATACTTTCGGCGCCGCTCGTCCAGTTGGCCGGATTTTTCGCAAGTCAGTATTTCTGGATTGTAGCGGAGCTCAATAGTCTGTTGTGGGCCGCGGCATTAAGTTTTGTCGTTTTTCAATTTTTTATGGAGCCGTGAAGTACCTGATCCTGTACAGGACGGGCCTTCCCTCGTTAAGCAACCTTCTTCACTCGTGTTCCGAAAACCATGCTCTTCAGCGTGAGCGCGTTTGCGACTGCATGGCCGGCTTGATCGGACGCGCTGGCCGGCGGTAAGCGATAGAAGCTGTTGTTCAGCTCAACCGTCTCAAAGTGCCGGACATAGAAATCCAGGAGTTTGGTGGCGGGCGTCTTTTAGAACGGCCCTTTCCAGTGCTTGGAGTGGAAGCCCGAGGTGCCGATGCGGATGTCGCAGGTCATTCACAGAAATGGATGACTGCGAGAAGGAGAGTGTTGGCAAGCTTTCGCATTCGAGTAAACATTTTTGCAACGAGTGCTGAAAGCAACACCGAGGCCGAATTTCTGCCTTGGCGTTGGGACCTGACTATTTAAAGAGGCGCATGTTAAAGAGACGCATGAGGCCGGTGGCAGGGAGATCGGGGACGAGGAATTTGGAATCCTTCACCCCCGCCGCGTACGTCAGAGCTTCCGCGGCCAGATATCCGCTACGAACGGCGCCTTCCATCGTCGCGGGCCAGCCAGTGGCGGTCCAATCGCCGGCCAGAAAAACGCGCGGCCACACGGTTGCCGCCGGCGGTCGGTACGCATCAATGCCCGGACGGGGTGAGTAGGTTGCATGCACTTCCTTAATCACCGTGGACTTTATTAACTTCGCGTCACGGGCCGCCGGGAAAAATTCGTGCACTTCGCCGAGCGCGAGGTCAACGATGTCGGCGCGCGATTTTTCGATCAAGCTCTTGGACGAGCTTACGACCAGTTCTATGTAGCTGCGTTCAATTTTTACGCCATCTCCCGTCAGCACGCGGCTGGGTTGCAGCCGCGATTTATGAAACATCCACTGTACGGTTCGATCGAGCAACACCGCGTGATCGAGATCGGAAATCTGGCGATCGAACCACAGGTGAATACCGGTGATTGGAGAGCCTTCGAAATGGCTCAACAATTCCCGTAAGTGCGCGCTCTCGGGAGTTTCAGGAAGCATGCGTTCGAGACCGTCGAAGGGCAGCGCGAGCACAAGATAATCGAACGCCTCTTCCCTTTCGCTGGTCTTATTGATGAACTTCGGATCCAAGACCGTGGGGGCGGTGAACTTCAGGTGGGCTTTTGCAGCTTCCAGTTGAAATGTGCTGACCGGAGAACGAAGGTGCAACTCACCTCCGCGCGCGCGGATGTAATCACCTGCGGCGTTGTAGAGATCCGTCAGAGGAATAGTTGGCACGCCCATGTGCCGCGCCGCCGGAGACTTCATCGACTCGCGCACAACCTGCGCCGCGTAGGGAATGGAAATTCGATCGAGATCTTCGCTTAGCGCGCTGACCAGGATCGGCTTCCAGAAACGCTCAATTGCGCGCGGAGTCTGTCCGTAGTGCTCGAGCCAATGCGCGAAGGGTTGCCCGGTGTCGCGTTGTGTGGTCAGCGTAAGCGGAAGCAGCGCGCGAGCAATCGCGAGCTTGTCTGCGGCATTCAAGAACGGAAAGCGCAGAAACGAAGGCACAGTGTGCAGTGGAGCAGGTAATGGAGATGTATGCATTACCGACGCACGCCCGCCTGGCTCGATGAACGTCATCTGGTCGTACCAGCGAATTCGATCTTGCACTCCGATGCGCTCATAGAACTCGACCAGATTGGTGCAGCAGCGAAACAGCACATGCTGGCAGTTGTCGATGACTTCGCCCGTTCCAGGATGCTCGTACGATGACGCTCTGCCGCCGAGAAACGGACGCTTCTCGAAGAGAGTGACGCGGAGTCCAGCTTCGGCCAGCGCGCATCCGGCTGCAAGGCCCGCGAGACCGCCTCCGGCTACCGCGACGGTGGGTTGTCTTGGACTTGAAGTCATTCGAGGAAACTTGAAGTCAGCTTATCAATATCTGGTCAATCAAAGGCAGATGAACGATCTGAGTCATCACAACAGGCGTTGCAGAAATCCTCTACCGAGAATACGCAGCTTCTCGGAAACGCTCAGGCTGACCTTACCGCTGAACACGTCGTACTGACGGTCGGTAATCTCCTGGAGCAGCTTGCGGTAAATATTCACCAGGACCCAGAGACCAGGCTGACTGTCTTCTGCGATCATTGGAATCAGTTCGTCCCCGGCTTTGTAGAACTCACGGGCGCGGTCGGCCTCCAGGTTCAGCAGCGGACGAAAACGCGCGGGATCGGGTGCCGTGAGCAGATCAGAAGCGGTGAGACCGAACTTCGCCAGGTCTTCCTCGGGAAGATAAACGCGTCCCATGGCGGCGTCTTCCTTGACGTCGCGAATGATATTTGTAAGTTGGAATGCGAGGCCGCAGCGTTCGGCCAGGGGCTCGGCCGCGGGATCGCGATAGCCGAAAACGTGAATACAGACTAGACCCACGACCGAAGCCACACGGTAACAATAAAGCTGCAAATCTTCGAAGGTCTTGTAATGAACCGGAAGGCTCGCGGTGGAACGTGCGAAACCCGGTTCGTCCTCGAGCTCTGAAGTAGTCTCGATGTCCATAGCCGTGCCTAATGCGAGCTCGTCGAGCAGGCTGGCTGGGATTTGATATCTGCGCTGTGCGTCTGTCAGGGCCAGCAGAATTGGATCATCGGTGGGCTCGCCTTGTTGAGCGCGGTGCAGAGCGTCGAGCCAGGCCTCGAGCTTTAAGCGGCGCTCTTCGAGCGGAAGGTTGCTATCGTCGGTGATGTCATCGCAGCGGCGCATGAAAGAGTACACAGCGCACAGGGCTTCCCGCTTGTGACGTGGCAATACGAGAAAGGCGTAGTAAAAATTCTTTGCAGCCGAACGGGTTATGCCGCGGCACACGGAATATGCCATGGCTACCTGCGGCGGAGCGGGGCTCCATGGAGCGAAGGCTGGTTGGGCGCCGGCGCTCATATTCGTTGCCCTCGTCGTTTCACGAGCAGCTTTCCCAGAGCGGCGCGCGCTACTAGCGCCAGTTTGCGCGGCTTGGAAATGGCCGGACGTTGTCCCAAGACAGCAAACTTCTGCCGCTCGATCGAGTTCAGAATTTCCTGGCCGCCGCGGCTAAAGAGTTCGAGGTCGATGGCGAGTTCCCGGTCGACTTTTTCTACGAGCGGCAGACCGCGATGGAACCACTGGCGGGCGCGCTCAACCTCAAACTTCATCATCTCGCGGAAGGCGTGAGTGTTGCGGTTCGAAGCGATGTCGTCTTCGCTCACCCCGAACCGGCGAAGGCTCTCGATCGGCAGGTAAATGCGGCCTTTGGCGTAGTCGACGCTCAGGTCTTGCCAGAAATTTGCCAACTGCAGCGCGGTGCAGGTGAAATCGGAAAGCTGTTGGCGTTCGGCGTCACTGTAGCCGCAGAGGTGGAGCACAAGATGGCCTACTGGGTTGGCCGAATAACGGCAGTATCCGAGCAGATCATCAAAGCTCTCGTAGCGCGTGACGGTTTGATCCTGGCGGAAGGCACGCAGCAGGTCAGAGAATTCCTGCTTGGGAATATTGAACGTTTCAACTGTTTCCGCCAGCGCGACAAAGACCGGATGCTTGGGATGGCCGTCATAGCAGGCATTCAATTCGGCTTCCCACTGGTTGAGCAATGCCAACGCGGCCCCAGTGTCTCCGACTTCGTCACCCAAATCATCGGAGATGCGGCAGTAGGCGTAGACATTGCAGAAGTGCTGGCGCAGGCGGCCAGGAAGAAACCAGGTGGCGACGGAAAAATTCTCGTAATGGCTGCGCGCCAGACGGCAGCAGTATTCGCGGGCTTGCTCGGGCGACGGTGCGGTAGCGGGGATCGCGTAGTCGGCAGGGAGGCGACTCCAGCCGAGCGAGGCAGCGGGTGCGGTCGCAACTTGGGAGTGGGTGCTGACCATGCGATTCATAGTTTAAACGCACCCCGAAGACCGCCGAATCCCGAGCATCGTGAGAACTCCTTGCGAGGACAAAGGAGCTGAATAAATGCATGGGTCCTTTGCTTCGCTCAGGATGACAGTTCCCCTCTCAGTCAACACTTCTGGGGAACGGGAAAATCAATGCCCGGGGATGATGGCGGTCTTGATATCACCGCCGCGGTTCAGCATGTGGCGGAGCACTTGCTGCAAACGCGACAGTGGAGCCTCCCCGGTGATGTAGTCGGTGGGACGAATCTTTTTCGCTGCGATCAATCCAAAAGCGCGGCGCACGGTCTCGGGGGTGTGATGGAACGTGGCCTTAAGCGTAATCTCAGAGTAATGCAGGCGGTTGGTGTCGAGCTGGACTTTAGTACCGCTGGCGCAGCCTCCGAAGAAGTTTACGGTGCCGCCTTTGCGTACCATTTCAATCGCCCACTCCCACGCTTCAGGCCGGCCCACCGCCTCGATCACGACATCGCAACCGCGCTTCTGCGGTGAGAGCGCCTTGACCGCATCCACTACGTTCGTCACCTTGGTGGTCTGGATGATTTCATGCGCACCCATATGTTTGGCGGCCTCGACTTGCCCGTCGCGCTTCACCACGGCAATCACGTTGCAACCGATCGCCCGCGCTACCTGCACGAACATCAGCCCAATCGGTCCGCCGCCAATGATTCCTACCGTGTCGCCAATCTCTACCCCGGTTTCGTGCAGCCCGCGCAACACACACGCCAATGGCTCGGTCATGGCGGCGTCTTCAAAGCTGACGTTGGGTGGAATCACCAACATGTTGGCTTCGACAATACGTTTCGGCACCCGGATATATTCCGCGTAAGCGCCGTTGTTGAAGAGTAAATCTTCGCACAGATTCTCCTGGTGCTTGGAGCAGTAAAAACACATCTGGCACGGCGCGGAGTTCAGCGCGACCACGCGCATGCCTTTTTTGAAGCCATTCACGCCGGCGCCCACTTCCTCGATTACGCCTGCCAGTTCGTGGCCGAACAGCGCCGGAGGCATTATCATGCGGGCGTGATAGCCACGCTGGTACACCTTGAGATCGGTGCCGCAGGTAAGAGCAACCTGCACCTTGACCAGAACTTCGCCATCCCCGACGCGGGGAATGGGCACTCTTTCTATCTTCAGATCTTCTTTGCCGTACAAGACGGCGGCTGTCATTTGTCCGTTCACTACTTACTTCCTTCCCAGGCGTTTCGTTCCCAGGCACTACCAGGCTGAATCACGATCTTCATCGACGAAGGCTGCGGATGGGCCGCCAAGTCCAAAGCCTGCCCACTTTCCATCAGCAGGAACCGGTGGCTGATGAGTCGTCCCAGGTCCATCTCCCGGCTCATCACAAAACGAACAGACTGTTCTTGTAAATCGACCGAAGCGCTATAAGAACCAACCAGCGTTTTCTCTTCCACACAAATGGCGGCCGGATCAATCACAGCCTCGCCATGCACAGTCTGCGCAAAAAGCAACACTCGTCCTCCGGGACGGGCCGCATCCATGGCGGTTCGGATCAGGTTATTTCCGCCTACCGCCAAAATGACCGCGTCCGCTCCTCGACCGTCCGTAAGCTCGCGAATGTGCTGAACTGCATCCTTGCGCGATGCATCAAGTTTACGCTCTAAACCGAAGCTTTCCCCTATTTTAAGCCTCTCAGGATACAAATCGGAAGTAACCACCACAGCTCCAGCCCTCTGTGCCAACACGCTCAGAATAATGCCAATGGGACCTTGGCCGATCACGAGCACGGTCTCACCCGGCTGCAAGCGGAGCGCCTCGATCCCTTTCATGCAGGTGTTTACCGGTTCGACGAAGCAAGCTTGCTCAAACGAGACGCCGTCAGAAATGCGGACGGTGCCGCGCTTCACAATCCAATCCATGACTCGAACGTACTCCGCGAAGCCACCGCCGGAAGGCTCGAATCCAGCCGTGCAGCCGATTTTCTTGTAGGTCTCGCACTGGGCGAAGGTTTTGCGCTGGCAGTAATAGCATTCACGGCAAGGAATGTGATGAAAGACAACGACGCGATCTCCGGGCTGAAAATCGCGGACTCCCGCGCCCACTGCGGCCACCACGCCGGAAGTTTCATGGCCGAAGATGCGGGGAGCGGAATGTGACCCAGTTGCAATTTTCTTCAAGTCGGTCCCGCAGACGCCGCAGGTATGAACCCGCACCAGCAATTCTCCAGCGCCGAACGCAGGCACCGGGACGGTTTCAAGGCGAACATCATTCACACCGCGATAAACGGCTGCATGCATCGTGGAGGGAATGCTTCCCTTCGATTCTTCGATGGCGATTTGTCCGGCAATGGACATTCTCACATTAGATGCGATGCAGCGTCCCAGCGCTTCAGTTGCCCGTGCTGCCGACTGAACCTCGCGCGCCAGAAGCTCCACTGTTTTTTGCGGCTCGCGGGTCGGTATTCGTGATGTTCACCTGTACCGTCATCGAGTCCAGGTACGGCGATTCGGAGGGCGTGAAGTGATACGCCATCACTTTCAGCACAACATAAAAACCGTCCACCTTGATAATGCGCTCGGTAAGCACCGGCACTCGGGCGAATTTTCCCGGGTCCAGCCACCACGCGTTATTCACCGGGTCGTCACGTGGGATCTGCGAGGCCATCAGTACGTTGGCGTACGTACGATGCTGCAAGTCGGCTAATTTCTCCTCCCAGGAAACGATCTGAATATCCCCTTCGACATGCAGCGGAGCAAGGGATAGGACATAGCGGTCGTTGCCGCGCACGTCTTTGATTGGTTCGCAATAGACCGGGTTCTGTGGAGTGAGCCGTGCCTCAAAAGTCTTTCCCGTAACGCGCGTCGCGCCGTGGCGAAAGCTTTCCACGTAGAGCAGTGGCGGCGCTGTGGTTTGCGCCCAAAGCTGGCACGCGAGCGCCGTGCTCAAGATCGTCCAACACCGGAGCATTCGAATCATGGTCAATCTCGTTCCGAAAACCTTTGGGACCGAGTTCACGATCATTCAACTAGAGTCATTGTCGATGATAGAAGTGGCACTCGGCTATTAACTCCCCGGTCACCGCACGTGAACCTTCTCGCTGCTCCCCATCTCCCGGCCCTTGGGTTCGAGCTCGTGAGTTTCCAGCCAGCGGCAGAGGGCATTCGAGGCGCGCGCACTGTTTCGCGCCAGTCGCACCACACGCTTCCACATCCAAGGACGCACGGCCGCGAACAGCGCAAAGCTGGCAGCGCGAAACTCTCCGTTGGGTCGGATAAAGCGCTGCATGGGCGGCACGACGAAATCGAACTCGTCGGAGATAGCCTTTACCGCCGCGAAGCGCAAGCCTCGCGCTTGTGCGCCGCGCGCCACTGCCGCCGCTTCCATGTCAACGGCTTGTGCAGAGTACGCACGCGCCAGCTCGGATTTTTGCCGTGGATCAGCAACGGAGGGAAAGCTCACCAACGCACCCTGACCCTCGCCTGTATCAATCCGGCTGCCGTCCCGGGCATCGATCACTTGGCGCGGATGCAAGATGTCGCCCATTTTCACGGTCGCATTCAAGGCTCCCGCGAAGCCCACCGAATAAATAACTTCCGGCGAGAACAGTGCAATTACCGCTTCCGTGGCGCGGCGCGCAGCTTGTTCGCCAATGCCTCCGCAGACGAGCACAGTCGAGTCGTTCTCAAAAAAACGGAAATGACACCCCTGATACTCTCGGTCGCTGCGCCGCCAAGTCCTGATCAGACGCTTAACCTCGCGTTCGAACGCTACGACCATCGCCACTTTACGCATAACCATTGACCCGGAACCACTCCGTCGCTCGTCGGAGCGCGGATTCTACGGGAACGATCTTCCAGCCCAAATCGCGCTCGGCTTTGTCGGAGCTAGCAAACATTTTCTTCGCTCCCATGCGGACAGTGTCAATCGTGGCGCGAGGCTCACGGCCGCGCAGGCGGCCAGTTACCATTTCATCCGCTATGCCCGCTGCATAGGCGAATATATAGGGTAGTTTCAGTATTGGAGAAGGCAACCCGGTAATCTTTGCCAGCTTATCGAGAATCTGTTTCAGCGTCAGGTTCTCACCGCCGAGGATATAGCGTTCGCCACTCTTTCCTTTTTCCAAGGCTGTAACATGCCCGCGAGCGCACTCTCTGACATCCACGAGATTCAGTCCCGTTTCCACGTAGGCGGGAAATTTTCGCTTGAGGAAGTCGACCACGATCCTGCCGGTGGGTGTAGGTTTGACGTCCTGATCCCCCACGGGAGTGGTTGGATTCACGACCACCACCTCGAGGCCGCTGCGGCCTGCTTCAAGCGCGAGCTGCTCGGCCATGAACTTTGAACGCTTGTAGTGGCCGATCATATCCGCCAGCGACACCGGGGAATCTTCATTCGCTGGATAGCCGTTACGGGTGAATCCAATGGTGGCTACGCTCGAGGTGTAGACCACGCGGCGCACGCCGTTCTTGCGCGCGGCTTCCAGGATGGCGCGTGTACCTTCCACGTTCGAACGGTACATTTCATTGGGATCGCGCACCCACAGGCGGTAATCCGCGGCCACATGGAAAACCACGTCGCAACCAGCCATAGCTTTCTCGAGCGATGCCGGATCACGCAAATCGCCGAGGGCATGATCGGCCCTCAGTCCTTCAATATTTCTTAGATTGCTGCTGGAGCGCACCAGCAGGCGCATGTCCGCCCCGTAATCTGCGAGCACGCGGGCAACGTGGCTGCCTAAGAATCCCGTGGCGCCTGTGACGAAAGCTAGCATTCAGCACTTAGCATTCAGCCAATACGTGCCGTTGGTTGACGGAAGGAAAATCCTGCAGAATATTCCTGGCTGAGTGCTGAGTGCTGACTGCTAATTACTCCCCGACGCTGCCATTATCTTCGCGTAAGCCGTGAACGCGAGCAGCGGGAAATACTGCCGGTAGAGGTGATACATGAGGTAGAAGACGCGCGGGAAGCCGGTTCCGGTGAAATACGGTTCATCCCACGATCCGTCTTTCTTCTGCGTGCGCAGCAGGTAGGCAATGCCTCGTGCGACCGAATCGCTGCGGGTGTCGTTCGCCGCGAGCAATCCCAGGATCGCCCAGGCAGTTTGCGAGCAAGTACTCGGGCCCACACCTCGGGTGCTGGGATCGTCATAAGAACCGCAGGTCTCGCCCCATCCGCCATCGGGATTCTGCACCATTCGCAACCATTCGGCTCCCTGTTGGATGCAGGGTTCGTGAAGGTCCAAGCCGATAGCTTCCAGTCCGCGCAGCACCAGTGCCGTACCATACACATAATTCACGCCCCAGCGGCCGAACCAGCTTCCGTCAGGCTCCTGCTCCTTGCGGATGAATGCTATGGCACGCTTGACGGCTGGATGGCTCTGGTCATAGCCATAGGTCGCCAGCATTTCCAGGATGCGGCCCGTAATATCGACCGTAGGCGGATCGAGCATGGCATTGTGGTCGGCGAACGGAATGTGCTGGAACACCATTTTATCGTTGTCTTTGTCGAAAGAGGCCCAGCCGCCGTTCTTGCACTGCATCGACAAGATCCAGTCCATGGCGCGTTGCACCGATTCGCTCTGGTAGCGTCCATTAGGGTGCTCGACCCGGCTCAACCCCAGACACACCATTGCGGTGTCATCAACGTCGGGGTAGAACTCATTGTTAAACTCGAAGTACCAGCCAGCCGGCTGCCCGCTCCTGTTCTTTACTTTCCAATCGCCAGCCTTGCGGACCTGCTTTTGCAGCGTCCAGTCGGCGGATTTCACCATTCGCGGATCATTCGCGGGCACTCCACTTTCGCCGAGAGCGAACATGGCATAAGCGGTGTCCCACACAGGTGAGGTGCAAGGCTGCATGCGGAAGGTGTCGCCTTCTTCGATGCCCAACTTTTCGAATTCGTCTAGCGCCCGGATCAATTGAGGATCGTCCGCCGAGTAGCCCAGGCAGCGCAATGCGATGATGGCGTTCATCATAGCGGGATAGATCGCGGCCAACCCGTCGCTCATCTCGAAGCGCTCGAGCATCCATTTTTCGGCCTTCCTCAGTGCAATCGAGCGCAGGGGCCGTATGTGCACGCGCTCAAACCAATGCGTCATGCGGTCGAGGACCAGGAAGAAATTGCGCCACGACACCAGCTTTTTATTCCAGTGCAGGTGCATCCTCGACTTTTCCATGCCCCCGACGAAGAGCTCTTCCACGCCCATTTCCCGCGGAATCTTCTTGAAGGGCTTTTTGGCGTAGCAAATGGAAAGCGGCACCAGTATGGCGCGCGACCAGGAAGAAATTTCGTAGATGTTGAACCAGAACCAGTTGGGAAACAGCACGATCTCCGGCGGAATCGCGGGGACCGCATCATAATCATACTGTCCGAAGAAGCAGAGATATATCTTGGTGAACGTATTGACTTCGGTGACGCCGCCCAGATCAAGAATCTTTTTCCGGGCGCGGGCGAGGGCGGGATGATCGGCACTGTACCCCGCGAGCTTGAGGCCGAAATAGGCTTTCACTGAAGCGCTGACGTTCGAGGGACCGTCCGCGTAGATGCTCCACCCTCCATCTTCGTTCTGATGGCGAAGAATGTGATTGGCCGCCTTCTGGAATCGCTCCTGGCTGCCGGTCCCCAGAAGCATGTGCAGCAGAATGTAGTCAGACTCGAGGGTGGTATCGGCTTCCAGTTCGCCGCACCAGTAGCCGTCTTCATGCTGCTGCGAGAAAAGATATTTACGGGTGGCATCGATGCTGACGGCAACGCGGCTGGCTAGGTCGTCAATTTTGCCGAAGCGAAGTTGGGGTGCGGATGTAAGGCTGGACTCGGGGGAGTTTGTATCCATCAAATTCACAGCTCCGTCAGTCAGCGGTCGCGCTCGCGGGAGCGGCTGCGATGGCCTCAACGATCTCCGGCGGTAGGCCAAAGCGTACGTTTTCAGGCATTACTTCCAGTTCTTCCACGTTACCGAAACCCTTGGAATCGAGGAATTTCACTACTTCTTCGACTAAACATTCGGGCGCTGAGGCGCCGGCCGTCAGGGCGATGGTCTTCACGTTCTCAAGCCAGTCGGGCTCAATGTCACTGCAACTGTCGATGAGATGCGCATTTGTGCCCAGATTCCGTGCGACCTCTACCAGGCGGTTGGAATTGGAACTATTCTCCGAACCTACGACCAGCAGCAGGTCGGCATCCGAGGCCACATGCTTGACGGCGACCTGGCGGTTCTCGGTGGCGTAACAGATATCCTGCGCCGCCGGTCCCTTGATGTTGGGGAACTTTTTCTGCAGCGCCGCGATGATGTCTTTGGTTTCGTCCAGGCTCAACGTTGTCTGGGTCAGGTAAGCGACGCGGTCAGGATTCGGTACGGTGAGCGATTCCACCTGCTCGGGCGAGCCCACAACCTGCGTCACTAGCGGAGCCTCTCCCAGTGTTCCAATGACTTCATCATGATCGTGGTGTCCAATCAGGATGAGTGAATAGCCTTCTTTCGCGAACTTCACGGCTTCGACGTGGACCTTGGTCACAAGCGGACACGTCGCATCAATCACGCGCAGACCACGCGCCGCGCTTGCTTCCCGGACTTCGGGTGAAACTCCGTGAGCGCTGTAAATTACGCGCTCGCCATTGGGAACTTCCTCGACACTGTCGACGAAGATTGCGCCCTTGCCCTGCAATTCTTCCACCACAAAACGGTTATGGACAATCTCCTTGCGCACATAAATCGGCGGACCAAACGCCTCAAGCGCGATGCGGACAATATCAATGGCTCGCACCACTCCCGCGCAAAAACCCCGAGGTTTAAGGAGAAGTACCGTTTTGCCGTTGCTGTCTGCCAGATTGTTACTCATCGTTGCAGGCACTCTAAGCTTGCTCCTGTCTTCGTTCCAGCGCCCTAAGACATCAAATAGCCATCATCTTTCGATGTGTAGCGCGCCTTGGGATGCGGCAAATTGGGTCACTACATCCTGACCATAGGGTACATATATCCCATTGTGATCATTGTATATAAACTATCCGGAAGCGTCCCACTGGTCAACGTAAGCCACAGAAAGTGCGTGGATTAGCAGTGAAAGGCGAAACTCAGCAGTGAATGGGATTGCTCGAACGGATTGATGCGCTTCGGTGACAAATCGACGTGGAGTTCACCGTACGAAGCTCTCGCCAGCCCCGGTGAGACAATTTGTCATCCGCGACTCGGCGTTTTTGCCGAGACCCTTCGTGATCGTTTCGACATTGAAATTCATTCCTTCGAGCACTATCTGGAAATTTTCAGCCTCACCGTTGAACAGCGAGCAACCGGGAAAGTGTCGCACCTAGGAAACGTTACCGGAAGCTGCCACCTTCACCCATTCGTTTTGATCATCTGCTCGGCGTGCTTCCGCGAGGTCTCGGTTAACTTCGCGCCGCTCAACATCCGGGCTACTTCCTCAGTGCGCTCGTCGCCGCTGACGGCTCGGATGCTGGTGCGGAAACGGCCGGCCGAGTCCTTTTTCTCGATCACGTAGTGATGGTCGGCGAAGGTGGCGATTTGCGGCAGGTGGGTGACACAGAGCACTTGATTGGCGCGTGCCAGCGCCTTAAGTTTTTTGCCCACGGCTTCGGCTGCGCGACCTCCAATGCCGCTGTCGATTTCGTCGAAGACCAGCGTGCGCTGTGGAGATGATCGTGGGCTTCCCGCTCTCTTCGCGGGCGAGGGCACCCGCGCCACACTTTCCTTTTTGCTCGCGGTCGAAGTATCGGTTTCGACGCTTACTTTTAGCGCAAGCATCAGCCGAGAAAGCTCGCCGCCAGATGCCATGTGCTCCAACTGCCGGAGCGGCTCACCAGGATTGGTCGAGATCATGTAGACAATTTGATCGATCCCCATTGGAGACCAGTTCCCGTCCTCTTCCGAAGTTGTGATCTCGATGCGAAACGCCGATTTCATGGCCAGATCGTTGATCTCGGCCTCGACCAGTTTTTCCAGCCTGCGCGCCGCATCGCCACGCTTTTTCGAAAGAGCACGCGCAGCGCCCAGATACGCAACTGACGCCTCGGTTAAGTCAGCGCGAAGCTGGTGCAGGATTTCATCCTTGTTCTCGACGTCAGAGAGTTTAGTTGCGACCTCAGCCCCGAAAGCAATCACCGCGTCCAGGGTCGGGCCATACTTTCGCTTCAGGCGGTCGATTAAGGCCAGGCGGTCTTCGACTTCCGCCAAATGTTCAGGCGATGCCTGAATGCCCCCGGCGTAATCGCGCAGAGTCGCTCCTATATCCTCCACACTGATGCGCGCCGTCTCTACTGCGGCCAGTGCATCCTGAAACTTGGGCTCGTATCGGGAGAGCTCTTCGATTTGCTTCTGCGCGGCCCGTAACGACGATGAAGTCGAAGCATTGCCCTCATACAGCAGATCGAAGGCGTTCATGGCGGCGTTATAGATTCTTTCGGCGTTGGCCAAAACCCGCTTCTCGGTTTCGAGGCGCTCGTCTTCTTCGGGCCGCAGCTTGGCTTGTTCGATCTCACGCTTCTGGAAGATCCACAGATCCAGTAAACGCAGGCGATCCTGCTCATTGCGTTCAAGCTCTTCGATGTGAGCCCGGATCCCCTTCCAGCGGGCAAACGTCTCAGACACCGACTCCGTCTTACTGCCGGCAAACGCGTCGAGTAGCGATAATCGCGCGGGACCATCGAATGCCAGAATGGATTCGTTCTGCGCGTGGATCGTTGCCAAATGCGGCGCCAGTTGCCGCAGCACAGCCACGGTTGCCGGCTGATTGTTGACGAACACGCGGCCCTTACCTCCCGTTGCAATTTCCCGTCTCAGAATGAGTGAACCGTCATCCGACTCGTCAAGGCCGTTGGCTGCAAGCGTTTCAGCTAAAGGTTTTTCCGCTGGGCCCTCGCCCTGGAACACGGCTGAGATCACGGCGCGGTCTGCGCCTGCACGGATCACGTCACTGGAGGCTTTTTCTCCAAGAAGAAGTGCTAGAGCGTCGATCAGAATGGATTTTCCGGCCCCGGTCTCACCGGTCAACAGGTTCAGGCCGGAGGCGAACTCCACTGCCACATTGTCGATGACCGCGTAGTTCTCGAGTCGCAGTTCAACCAGCACGAGCCGTCCTGCACTTAGAAAGTCGAGATGACTAAGTTGAGCGCAGCATAGCATGAAAGCAGTGGCCGGCGGTTAGTGATCGGTGGAGGGAAAAAGGCCACGGCCGAAGCCGTGGCTTTCCCATGCGACCTCTCCTGGAAAATAGACGCTAAACAGCCTTGCGGAGGGTATCGGCGCTGTCGCGCTCGGAAACGGCACCGACGGTGCAAGTCTTGCAGCCAGCCGCAGCCTCTTTGCGACGTTGGCGCAAGCGGCTCTGGAAAGTATCCCAGCGGCCGCCGATGCCGACCGCACTGTTGCTGATCTCCACCTTGTCAGTCCCTGCCGGAATAATTCGATCAGTAGTAGTCGTGCTGCGTTCAATATCGCCCGATTCCGATCCTGCAGCCCGGCCCAACGAGGCGCTTCCGGTTGTCGTGCAGGCCGGACTGCCTTCCATTTGCTTGGTCGTCGGGGTGATATTGCGATCGGTGCCCATACGATGCATCACCGGCCCGCTCTCCCACTTTGAGCGGTAGCGCTTCTCGTACTCTGACCACCCTTGTTCCGACTCCAGGTTTGACTCGTTGTACGGCGGGAAGCTTTCTATTTGTTCTTTGGTAAGGCCGACCTCAAAGTCATTTTCGTGTTCCACTGACGCCTTGAGACTATCCGCCGGCACCAGGAACCTCTCACTGGATAGCCAGCCTCCCGTATCGACTACTACGTAACGGATGAGTCCGGTGGAATGGTCGAAAATCACATCTTCGACCTTGCCCAGCTTCTCGTCATCGACGCCATACAGCTTCGCGCCGCGGATATCCTCCGCCGCTTCCGAACTGTCTGAAAAACGGTAGTTTCGTAGCAGTCCACAATGCGCCATGTGTTCCTCCTACCAGATGAAATTGACCATCCGCTCGCCTTTGAAAATAAAGATCTGAGCATTTTTTGGATGCCGCGCTTAGCCGAAGGGTATATCGGTGAAAAAAGAGTTTACGGATGGGATACGTGTGGAAAGTAGCAGGCCGCAATCATCTATAATCCAGTCAAGGAATTCCTCAGAAACCTAATGCAAATCTTTCCGTTGCTGGCAATCTTCGTGGGCGGCGAAATCCTGGACATGGTTTCGAACACAGGAGCGGTCGCCAAGGCTGTCCTTCTGATTCTGCTCGCCTTCAGCCTGATCTCTTGGGCCATCATTTTGACCAAGTGGAGCTTGCTTCGGCGCGCGCGGGTGCAGAGCGGGCGATTTGTGCGGGCATTTCGCAAGGCTCAGCGAATGCAGGATATCGCGGCCGTCGCGGATCAGTTTCGCCCCAGCCCGCTGGTGGGAGTTTTCGAGGGCGGTTACGAGGAATACAAACGACAGATTGCAAGCAACGCGGGTCGGCTCCGCGTCGACGGGGTGCGGCGCGGCATGCAGATTGGCGCATCGGAAGAGATCACGCGCCTGGAACGGAACGTGCCCTGGCTCGCGATCACCGCGGCCGTAACTCCCTTCATCGGTCTGTTTGGCACGGTTTGGGGCATTATTGACGCCTTCCACGGCCTGGGCACAGCCGGTGCAGCTACCTTGCGGGCGGTCGCTCCGGGCATTTCCGAAGCCCTGATCACAACCGCCGCCGGACTGGCGGCCGCCATCCCCGCCGTCGTCGCCTACAACTTGATAGGCAGCTCGATCCGAGAATTTGCCGCCCGTAGCGACGACTTCACGCTCGAAGTTCTGAACGCCGTCGAGCATATCCAGCCGCAAGCAATGGCTGAGGTGCACCGCTAATGGCCTTCACCACCGCCAATGGGGGCACCCAGACCGGCCTTGCCGATATCAACATCACACCCCTGGTGGACGTGGTGCTGGTGCTGCTAATCATTTTTATGGTGACCGCACCGGTGTTGCAGTCTGGGATTGAGGTGAATGTGCCCAAGACTCGCACCGTGAAGGAAATCACGGAAGAGCGGCTGGTCATCACCATCAACAAAGACCAGCGCGTTTTCTTAGGCAGCGAAGCCATCAATATCAACGAAATTGGGAGCAAACTACGGCAGAAGATTCGCGATCCGCGCAAGCAATTTATTTTTGTGCGCGCTGACGAGAATGTCCCTTTCGGCGCCTTCGCTACCGTGATGGACGCGGTTAAGCAGTCGGGCATCACCAATGTCAGCATTGTGACCCAGCCTCTGGAGCAAAATGGCGGCAAACGCTGAGATTTTCTTTGAGCACGGTCCATGGGGACGCGCATTGGCATGGTCAGTCGGCCTGCATGTGGCGTTCGCCGCGTTCATTGTGCTCTATGCCGTGATCATTCCCGCGACCAGCGGCCAAGGCTGGGGCGCAGGGGGTGGCGGCGAGGCCATGGGAGTCAGCTTGGTGAGCACCGTTCCATTGCCGGCGAATCCGGCCCCGACGCAGAACGTCTTGGCCAATGAATCGAAGGGCCTGACGCAGTCACGGCCGAAGGTTGAAGAACAGAAAGAACCGGATGCGATTGATATTGCGGCGAAGCAAACCAAGGTAAAGCCCAAGAAAATTGCGGCCGCGACCCATGAAAAACCAAAGCCCGAGCCTGAGGAAGAGACAAACCAGGTTGCCTTTGGGGAAGGCGGACCGGTCAGCGGGCCCTATGGCACCTTCAGCGCCAACGGGGCAAAGGGCGGTTTTGGCGTAACCGGCGGCGGCGGCGACTTTGGTACGCGCTACGCCTGGTATGTAAGGGTGATCCAGCAAAAAGTATCGGAAAATTGGCAGAAATATGAGATTGATCCCAGAGTGAGCACGGCGCAGCGGGTTTACATCACCTTCGATGTGGCCAAAGATGGACATCCCCTAAACGTGCGGATTGAGCAGTCCAGCGGAGTACCGTCGCTGGATGATTCGGCGAGACGCGCTCTGCAACGCATCGACACGTTCGGGCCGCTGCCTCCGGACTACAGCGGCAGCAAGGTCTCAGTGGAGTTCTGGTTCGACTACAGGAGACCGTGACGCGGTGGGTTTAGGCATTCTGATCGGCCATCTCATCGAACATCGCGATTGACAGCACTCGGCTGATTAAGAACAAAGAGAGTAAACAAGGGACCAGTTGAATGATCAAGCGTGATTTGCAAAGAGCGACATATCGCATTACGATATTATCTTGCAGCGTAAGCAATTTCCCAAAATGGATATACGATAAGGTGAAGTTAATTCTTCGGCCGACGCTCAGGCGGCGTGCCAACGCACTGCCTATTCTGATCGGACTCTTGTTTTGCCTCGCCGTTACTCCCGCCAATGCCCAGGACTGGGTTCGCACCGGCACCTCTCTGGGCGCCGAAAAGGTGCGACTCGCCGTTCCCGACTTCAAGTCTTCCACCAGCGACGCGCAGAACGCGGCCTTGCTGAAGGCTTTCAACGACACGTTGTGGAACGATCTGGACAATTCCGGAGTGGTCGAGATGGTCTCCAAGAGTTTCTATCCATTGCAAGTGCCGGGACAGCCTTCTGACGTCACTCTTCCGGCCTGGAATTCTCCCCCTCCCAACGCCGCCATGTTGGCATTCGGCAACCTTGGGGTAATGGGCGGCAAAGTCACTGTGCAGGGCTGGCTCTTTGACGTAAAGAATACTGGCACTCCTCAGGTGCTCGGAAAACAATATTCCGACAACGGCACCGAGGAGGCGGCGCGTTTCATCGCTCACAAGTTTGCCGATGAAATCATTTTCCGCTTGGGCGGCGGTATACCCGGCATTTGTGAGAGCAAGATTTATTTTGTCAGCGACCGCAGCGGCCACAAAGAAATCTGGGTGATGGACTACGACGGCTCAAATCAAAAGCAGGTAACCCATCAAGGCTCAATCTCACTCTCGCCGCGCGTTTCGCCCGATGGCGCCCGCCTCGCTTTCAGCTCGTTAACCAAAAGCGGCTGGGAAATCATGATGTATTCTCTGGATCTGAACCGGATGGTAGGTTTCCCTCACTTGGGCGGCACCAATCTTTCGCCCGCGTGGTCAGCGGACGGCTTCAAGTTGGCGTTTTCTTCATCACGCTCCGGCACTTCACAGATTTATATCGCCGACGCTTCGGGGGCAAACCTGCATCGGGTGACCGGGAATCGCGGACCGGATGTTTCGCCGGTATGGAATCGTAAAACTGGATCACAGATTGCGTTCGTGAGTGGCGCCACCGGCCTGCCGCAGGTCTACACTATTGAATCCGACGGATCCAACCAGCAACGCATGTCCGATCAGGGTTATGCGGTCTCCCCGGCCTGGGCGCCTAACGGACAGTTCCTGGCGCTCTCTTGGATTCGCAAGTATGGTCCAGGGGCACCCGGCTCTGCCGACCTTTATCTGATGGACATTGCCAGCAAGCAGTGGGTACAGCTCACCCACGATGGCGGGCGCAACGATTTCCCGTCGTGGGCGCCGGATGGACGCCATATCGTCTTTCAGTCCAGCCGGTCAGGGAAGGAAGAGATCTGGATGATGCTGGCCGATGGCACCAAGATCCGGCAGTTAACTTTTACTGGACGAAACACGCAACCCAATTGGAGTTGGAAATAAAACACTTCGTCTGACCTCGACACTTGAGGTCCTTAGGGAGGGAGACTAGTGAAGCACCAAAAAATGAAATGGTTCACACTCGTTCTGGCGATGAGCGCCGTTCTCATGCTGGGAGCCTGCAAAAAGAAAGCAGCCCCACCGCCGCCACCAGCTCCACCGCCGCCGGCACCAACAGCCTCATTGTCGGCCAACCCCAACACCGTTCAGCAGGGGCAGTCGACGACGCTGACTTGGGAAACCACCGGCGCCACCGACGTTTCGATTGATGGCATCGGCGCTGTGCAGCCCAGCGGCTCGCAGCAAGTGACGCCAGCGGAGTCGACCACTTACCATCTGACTGCCAAGGGAGCCGGCGGAACGCAGGAGGCGACCGCGCGCGTTACGGTCACTCAGTCTGCGCCGCCAACCGCTACTGCTCCGTCGCCCACGGAAGAAGATTTGTTCGCGTCGAGCATCAAGGACATTTACTTCGACTACGACAAGTCCGAAATTCGTGGCGACCAGCAGAGTTCGATCCAGGCTGACGCTCAGTTCCTCAGTCAGCACTCCAACGTGAATTTCACGGTTGAGGGTCACTGTGATGAACGCGGATCCACGGAGTACAACCTCGCTCTGGGCGACCAGCGCGCAGTTTCCGTGAAAACTGCGCTGACCCAGGCCGGAGTCCCAGTCAGCCGCATCAAAACGATCAGCTACGGCAAGGAGAAACCCTTCTGCACTGAGTCCAATGAAGCGTGCTGGCAGCAGAATCGCCGGGGCCATTTCGTTTACCAGAAGTAATTGATCTGGAGACGAGGGGTGGCTGAAACCATCCCTCGTTGATCAGGTTTTAGCCGATTCCCGGCATCGTTGATTTGTCTGGGTGAGGTTCGCCTCGCTTGGCAGACGCTTATTGGCGAGATCGTCTCTCGTCTTCCTGTTACCTATTACCTCTGGCGGTTGCAAGCTCTCTTTCCATCCATAAAACTGACAGCGTATGGGATACTCAAGGCATCTAAACTTGACTTAGGAACCGATTATGAAACTACAACGATTTTTCAGGGTGTTCGGTCTGCTGGCGGCGCTCGGCTTGGATGTGATGCCGGCCTGGGGCGTAAACAAGGAAATCATCGAACTCCAGACCCAGGTGCAGCAACTGCAACAGCAGATGACGCTGATGCAGCGCAGCTTTGACGAGCGGATGGGCGTAATGAGAAACCTCGTCGAACAGGATACCGACGCGGTCAACAAAGTCGCGACCGCGATCACGTCCCTGCAAGGCATCCTCCAAAAACAGCAGGGAGACGCTTCCGCGCGTCTCGACCAACTCTCGGGCCAAGTCCAGGCGCTTAACGATACGCTAGATGAATTGAAAACGCGCCTCGCCAAAGTCAGCAAGCAGCTCGAGGACATGCAGGGCACGCAGCAGAGTCTCGCGGCCCAGCAGGCGCAGCAACAGGCCCAGCAGCAGGCTCAGGCGCAAGCACCTCCGCCTGACGTCCTCTACAACAATGGGTTGCGCGATTACAATGGCGCCAAAAATGACCTCGCCATCCAGGAATTCTCCGACTACATCAAGTTCTATCCCAATACCGATCTTGCGGGGAACGCCTACTTCTATCTAGCCGAGATTCAATACAAGCAGGGGAACTTTCAGCAGGCGGTGCAGAATTACGATCAGGTGCTACAGAACTTTCCCAGCGGTAGCAAAGCTGCGTCGGCGCAATTGAAGAAGGGATTTGCCTTGATTGAGCTCGGCAAGCAGGACGATGGAGTCCGTGAATTGCGCCACTTGATCCAGCGCTATCCGCATTCCAACGAAGCCCTGCAGGCACGCGACCGGTTGCGGAAGCTGGGAATTGCTTCGTCCACCCGACCCGGAGAGTGATCGCAACGTAGCGCCGTACGCTGCTCCCGCTGCGACGCGCTCCGGCTCAGACCGTCTTCGGATGCTTTGGGCGATGATGCTTCGCCGCCTTGTGGGCATGATGCTTCTTGGCGGCGTGGGGACGGCTGGCAGACACCGGCGGTGCCGCGGGTGTAGCTTGTAGGAGCACATCGCTCCACGCGAACGCGCTCAACAACGTGAATACGCAGATGGCCAGTCTGAAAACAAATTGCTTCATACGCCTCCTCCATCTTCAAACACCCGCATACTTTATAACGCTTCCCTGAGGAAAAGTTTCGCGGTAGGCTAAATTCTGTGGACAAACTTGGTTAACACTACCAGATTCCGTATCATTTTCCCAAGGAGTAATCATGCCATATTCCAATCGCGATCAGGATAAATCTAAAGGTGCTACCGAAGACGACGGCCGCATAAATACCGTCCCCGGCAATACCAGCTTGCCAGGCCAACTCGGACACCGCGATCCTGACCCAATTATTAAGAGCTCGGACACCGATTTTCCTGAGTCCGGCGAGAACCCCGAACACAGCGGTGAACCCACGGTTGAAGACAAGGATATCAAGCAAAAACGCTCTGCGTAAGATCTTCAACGCCGAACTTCAGGGCTGGACGATAGGCCTAGCGAATGCACGCGAAGAAACTTGGCTTCTTGCTGAGCATGGCACTGGTAGCCTCTGCCATTCTGGCCACGAGAATCCAGGAAGTCGATGTGCCGATCTGGCAGCGTTTCGCCGACGCAAACCGCGTCAATCCCTTGACGCTGCACCTGCAAGGCGAATTCGTCGAAAGCAATCTTGGCACAGCACGCGAGCCAGACGGGTCGTTTACGCTACGAATGATTGCCGATTGCAGTACATGTTTGTGCCGCACTGCGTGTTAGTACCGCGGGTGTTTCGGTGCATTTACGGATCACCAGCGCCGACCTGGTGCATTCGCTCACCTTCACCGGTACCGATTACGGGGTGAAAGTCGCTCCCGGCGTGGTTAGCCAAGCTACGCTGCAATTTTCTCAACAGGCAGAATATCCAGCGCCTTGCCGTGAATTCTGTGGTGCCGGGCACTTCGCCTGCGTTCCCGGTTGCGCGTAATTCCCCAGAAGCAGTTCCCTATTGTCAGTCCAGACGAAAGAGGGAATCGTGCTTCGCGATAGTTTGCGCCGTCGACTACGCGGCGGCCGTCTTTCTCAGTTTACCGTTTTTGTGCTACTGGGTGGTGCAATCCCTGTTGGCGACAACCTTCGTGCAATTGCGGACCCAGACGCCCGCGATTCATGTCCCGTCCAACG